>SDBV01005844.1_pt1 | contig 17235 bp, 12 predicted proteins | sample 2277081 | NCBI WGS metagenome assembly SDBV01 (sample SAMN10402039, study PRJNA504765) | marine sediment metagenome | isolation source: marine sediment core GS10_PC15, 223 cmbsf | place: Arctic Ocean: Southern Knipovich Ridge | collected 2010 | reverse complement strand
CCGAACTATCCGTGCCAATATTTCAAATACGAGGGAATATCGTGCCTTTTCGGGGTAAAAGAAATCTTGCCACTCTCTAAATCATTGCCACAATGGCAGTTAGCAGCAGCGCAAACTCCTCATCGCTCGTTTAGACAGTAAGCGCGACCACCGTCACAAGGTGACCAATCTGCGTCACAGAGTGACCAATCTGCCCCCGGGTTTCAGCTGTTTGTAGAGCTGCTGCCTCTTTTCCTGGAGCTTCCCGTACGCCTGAGCATGGTCATATTCCGACTCCTCCCAGGGCCCTTTGGTCAGCATGGCATGCTCGAAAATCTTGATAAGATCCGGTTCATGGCTATCGTATGATCCACTGAAGAACGGTGAGAACGCTGCATCAATGGCGTGTTCCCATGCCTGTTCCTCCTGAGCCGGTGGAGTGGGGAAGAAGAAAGCGCCGTTCGCTTTAGCCGCTTTCAGGTCCCCGCCGCCATCGCCGCCCATGATCACCTTCTCCGGTGGGTACTTACTGCCCTGCTTGAGGACCCTTTTCTCTTTTGCGTCGAAGGTGCCACCCATGACCAGGCAGATGTGCTCGTCCTTTCCTCCCTGCTCTTTTCCGGCTACAGCGGTGACATATTGGACTAAATCGTGTGCTTCGAGCCAGTTGCAGATGTCTTCATAAGGGGTCTTCGACACGATGAGAACATCCGCCCTCTCAGCGACGAACTCCAGGGTCTCACGAACCTTTGGAAAGGGGGTCATCGGAATCGTCACGAAGGGAAACGTCAGGTCCACCGCTCGGCTCCATGTGACAAGCAAGGTCAGGTTATCGTCCTCCGGGTGTTCCTGCTGGAACTCATGAAGGGAATCGAAACCGTATGCACCGCCGGTCTTATGCATATGATCGATGTAGGCATCAATCGAAGCCTTGATGCTCCGAATCTTTTCAGCAAGATCCGAAGGTAACCGGGATTTGAGCGCAGGATCGGTGAGAAGGGAAGCCAGGGTCAAGGATTTGGCTTCGTGCCGATCGCATCCTCTGTCCTTGCTCCAGAGATTGTGATGCTCCGCGTGAAGCCGATAGAAAGTCTCGATTTCCCTGAGACTATAGATATCCATGAAATGAGGTTGAAATACGATAACCTGTTTTGCCGTCATGTTATCGAGAAGATGCCCGTCCACATCGAAACAGGTCAGAAACTCATGTTCCGCCGACCAATTCAACAGTTGCTGCTGGGCCGTAGCCTTATCCTTGATTTGATCCGTTTCCAGCCGTCCCAGGAATTTCGCCATAGTTTTTCAATCTCCTTTTCGCTTCTATTTAGGCAATTTCACATTCCAGACCGTGTCCTGTCAAGGCCTGTTGTATCTTCTATATTTGCACGAAGTGGTAGATCGCCGGTATGACCGTACAGGCGACCGCGCTGGTTACGGACATGCCCATAATGTTGATCATTTTCATTCCTGCAGGGATCTCGTAAGCGTCGAGATTGACGACAATAACGACAGCAGTGAGAAGAGGTAGAATGCTGGCTGCCAGCCCAATCGCGAGCGGAAGCACCCTTAGTGCGATGGCAACACCAAACGAGACGATGCAGAGCAGGAGTAAAAGGGCAGTCAGCTTAAGAACCTTCTTGGGACCGAGCATAACGGATACGGATCGCTTTCTGTACTGTCTGTCCGCATCGGAGCCTGATGAGACCGTCGGGGCTGCCAAAATGCTCAGCGATTTTTTCGGCTCTCGAGATACAGGATTTTCTCTTTCCTTCAGTGGAGGTCAAGACAGATCCACAGAGAGTGTATCTTGATCTCTGCACGAGACTTTCCCAGACCTCTGATCGCAGCCTCTTTTATGCTGTGGTTCAGGCTTGACGATCTATCGCATTCCTATTGGGATCTATACCATTCCTATTGGGATCTATACCATTCCTCCAGTCCAATCCAGGCAGATCGGTCTCCTGTGTACGGAGAGAGCCGCGGTACGTAACTTCTCCGTAGACGCCGGACACTGAATGAGAAAAGTGAACCGATGCTCTCCCTGGTCCGTATGAGCATACCACGATCGCGGATCCGGTTGTGTGGGATGATGCCAGGCGTAAATCGGTGAACGCAACAGAGTAAACCTGACGCTGTTTTCGCTGCCATCGAGGCTAAAACAGTGAGGAGTGACTATGCCGATTCCGCTATCCGTCATGGTCCAATCGACAACAGGAGATTCCGCACCGTCTTGCATACGGTGAATCTTTCCTCCCGGGATACCATCGATCCGTTGGTCAAAAGAGGCAGAAAAGGGGAAAACAAGCTTTGCCAGTTTGAATCTCTCGTTCCAGTTTATGTACAACTCCATCTCGATGTCAGGGGATTGGGCGTACAACCGCGTCCATAGTGTGAGACGACTCGAGCCGTATTCCGCCTCGATCCTCAACGAGGCCCTTACGGGCCCGCTCTCCTCGACAGAAATCTCCTTGAGAGCGAATTCACCTGCCGGATCTTGGGGAAACTGCCTGAGACCGTGAGACCAGGTATCGCTCCGGTCGTTGAGCACGAGTATGTGCAGGCCCTCTGGCGATAGGAGCTCCCCATCGGAGTCCCTTATCCGGAGCAGAGACGACGTCTGTCCCGATGACTGTCCCGGCGTGATGATCCACCTGCCGTTCTCGAGCATTCCCGATTCAATGGTAAGATCGCCTGGGATATCGACAAGATCGGAAGCGATATCGCCGAGCGAGTCTTCAGGCCTCAAGGTGTAAATCTTCCTGCTCAGCGGTTTGAGCTCGTCGCGAAAGATCAGCATCTTCTTTTGCCTTACAAGAGCGGGCTGGCGTACGATCTGATACGGAATCTCCCTTCCCTCTTCGTTGAGCATTCTGCCCGAAAAGGGCATGTCCTGAAGCCAGGGCTGCTTGCCCTGAAGCCAGGGCTGCTTGCCCTGAAGCCAGGGCTCGTGTTCGAGACAGCCCGAGAAGACTTCATCCGAAAGATTGAAAACAACCAATCGCTGATGTTCTGCCCCGGGTAGACCGACCAGATTACGGATGAGAGTGGAGTGTATGATCGAGTTTGCCGTAGCGGATGCAAACCCAAGCTGCTCTCTGACATCGGCGTAGGCCTGCCGTATGCATGTCCCTGCATATGTATCATGAAACTGGTTGAAGAGGACCCTCTTCCATGCGGTATCCAGGATCTCTTTACAGGCATCGGAATCCGGGGGGCCGAATGTGTTCACGCAATGCTCGGCACAGAGCAGCTCATGTTCGGCCTTCCGAATACCTGTTTTCACTTCCCGAACAACCGAGTAACAGCCAATAGCATGAAACTGAAGCTCTTCCTTCACCACAGGCATTATATCTCTGTGGGACTTCACGGCGTCGAAGAATTTTCGAGGGTGGGAGAAGACAAGCTCTGCCCCGGCGCGTGATTTTCTGTTGTCCTTAATCCAACGAATCTGTTCACGGGTCGGACCTCCGCCGTGATCTCCGATCCCATAGAAGCACATCACATGGGGGATCTCCGGATTACCTGCCGCGATGGCCCTGCTAACCTGCTCGGCCAGATCGCCGGCGGACTTTGTACTGTAAGACGGTGTAATGCGCCAGACCATCACCTCGCTCCCGTCCGGTGACTGCCAGCGGAAGAGATTGCCCGGCAGCTGCTTTTCGCAGGTATTCGGCCTCATCATGACATAGCTGTCGTAACCGAACTCCCGCATCAGGCTTGGAAGCATCGCGCTGTGTCCAAAGCTGTCGACGTTATAGCCGACATCAATATGCAGATCGAATCGGCTCCTGAAATAGTCCTTCCCCAGGCTCATATGCCTGCGGAAGGACTCGGCCGTAGGGAGGTTGCAATCCGGCTGGATATACAATCCTCCCACGATTCTCCACTGACCCCGTTTAATAAGCTTTTTGATACGCTCAAAGAGGGCCGGATCCAGAGTCTCTATCTGCTCATATATCCAGGCGTCACTTTTGGTAAAGATGACATCTCTCTGTTCTTCCAGGATATCCGCCGCAGTCCGGCATGTGGACAGGGCTTCCACAACACCGGCGGGCCACCGCCAGAGCCACACGGGATCGATATGAGCGTTGCCCACCATATGCACTGTCATCATACGCATTACCTAACGTACCGTATTTGCCTCTTCGGCGTTTCGATTCTATATTGGTACAATCACACCATCAAGGAAGGCATATGAAGTATAGGAGGCTGGGAAAGACGGATCTCGAGGTATCGGTCATCGGTATCGGAACATGGCAGCTCGGAGGTGAATGGGGAAAGGAGTACACCCAGGGCGAAGCGGATGAAGTCATAGAGGCGGGAAGGGAAGCAGGAATCAATCTCATCGATACGGCTGAGTGCTACGGCGATCACACATCGGAAAGACTCGTCGGCGGCGCGATTCAAAAGGACCGGGAGAAATGGATCGTGGCCACCAAGTTCGGTCACGGATTCACCGGATTCTTGAAACGGGATCAGCTCTGGTCCGCCGATAACGTGAAAAAGCAACTCGAGGATTCTTTGAAGGCCCTCAAGACCGACTACATCGACCTCTATCAGTTTCATTCCGGTAACAACGAAGCTTTCGACAACGATGAGCTGTGGAAGATGCTCGAGGAACAGGTCAAGGCCGGCAAAGTTCGTCATATTGGTATCTCCGCGACGAACTCGGACCTGAGTGTGGCGGAGTATCAAATCGAACACGCCACCGCTGTGGGAGCCCAAGCCATTCAAATCTATTACAACCGCCTCTCACGAGATCCCGAGGAAAAGATGCTCCCCGAGTGCCAGAAGCATGATCTCGGTGTGCTCGCACGGGTCCCCATGGCAAGCGGATTTCTCAGCGGTCAATACAAACCCGGCGCCCAATTCGGCTCCTCCGATGTGCGTTCCACCAGGGATAGGGAGCAGGTCGATAAGAATCTCAAAGAAGTCGAGCGGATCCAGAGAGACGAAGTCCCGGAGGGTGTGCCCATGGCCGGTTGGGCTTTGGCCTGGTGTCTGAAACACCCTGCCGTGACCTGTGTCATTCCGGGATGCAAAAATCCCGATCAGGTGCGAAAGAACGCCGCAGCCGCAGATATAGAGCTTTGATCCCGCCCCCCTCTGGGGCGAGCCCGCCGAGGCAACCCGGCGGGGCGCTTCAGTGCTAGGGCTCCAGAATAACCTTGACCCAGTTCTCCCTGTCGTATTTTGCAAAGATTTCAGGCAGGTCCCACAGGCTCATTCTGTGCGTGATGAGCCCCTTCACATCCACCTCACCCTCTCTCATGAGCCTCAGAGCCTCTTCCCAGTAGAGAGCCTCTCTCTGCGAATCAAAGGTCGCCTGGGGAAACCTCATCTCCACACCCTTGATTCTCAAATCTCTATACGGGAGCACCAGCTCATTCTGGGCGCCAAAGACCGCGATCCGGCCCCCTGGCCTTACCAATTCTATTGCGTCGAGCAGTGTCTGATGGGTCGCCGCGGTTTCGATGACGCCGTCCACCATACCCACGTCTCTGAGGATCTTCGAGACATAGTCTCTCTCCCTCGCGTCGTAGACTGTGGCGCCGTATTTTTTCCCGAAATCCATCCTCTTCTCGGAAACCTCCGTGGCGATAACATTTACCTTCCTGTTCACATACAGCTGCGTTGTGAGAAGACCAACAGGTCCCTGGCCGAGCACAACAGCCGTGCCCCCCTCCTCGACTCCCGACTGGACGACGCAGTTTATCGCACATCCCAGGGGATCGGTAAAGCTTAGCTCTTCGAAGCTCAGCTCGTTACAGACTATGGGATAGGTGACCTCCTCGGGAATCCAGGGCTGATTGAGAGCGTCCATAGCTTTTGCCGTGTATTCGGCAAAGCCGCGGTCCATACCGGCCACCCTATCTCCCTTCTTGATCCCCTCGACCTTGCTGCCAACCTCGACCACCTCACACCCGGTCTCATGGCCGTGTCCGCCAGGGGGCATAGGCATTCTCTCAGCCTGCCAGTGAGATCCCTCCCACGTGCGCAGATCCGTTCCGCAGATACCAACCGTATGCACCTTGCAGAGAACCTGATATTCACCCGGCTCGGGCATATCTGCCTCTACCAGGTCCAATACCCTGGGCTTAACAAAATTATAAGCTTTCACGTTCGAAACTCCTCATGTCTGGGTTTCGGCATACTAATCCAACAGCGTAATGTTTTCAATTGACGTTTTTATGGCCCCGGGATGAAGAACCAGTTACCTCGATGCCAATCGGTTAGCTCCGTTGTACCATCGCTCGAGGCGATCATAACCGATAGGCGACCTCGGCCCCCTCATATATGGCGTCGAGGGTTTTGCGGGGTTTGAAACAGTCTCCGACGTAGAAGAGCTCCGGGATTCTGTTCTCCTCCATGAGTGCATCGATGAGGCTTCGGTTGGAAATTGTCCCCATGGCAGCAACAAAAAGCTCGATGCCTTCCAGTGTTTTTGTTCCCGCCTCAGTATCAAGAGTCACAGAGTCCGAAGAGATTGCCTCTATAGCGGCATGCGTGTACACGTCGATCTCGGCGTTATCATAGATCCGCTTTACGGTGTACACCTTGTGCCTCTGACCATCGTCTGCGGCGAGCTCTTTTCGGGTTTCCACCAGCGCAACCTGCACTCCCCTGTCAGCGAGATACTCGCTGATCTGACATCCCATCACCTCGCCCCCTAAAACCACCGCCCGCTTTTCATCAAAGGAGGTCCTGTCCAGGATCTCCGGAAAAATCGCCGCCCCCGTCTCTCCTATTCCTGGAATAGAGGGAACAAAGGGATCGGCCCCTGTGGCCACGATTACCGCGTCCGGGCACAGCTCCTCTATCAGGGCAGGTGTAGCCTCCTGTCCCAGCTCGATCCGTACCCCCTGGTAACTTAGCTCTCGGGAAAACCAGCGGATGATCTCTTCGTAATCCTTGTTATAGGGAAGCCGAACGAGAAAGCGAACCTGGCCTCCCAGCTCCTGCTCTTTCTCGTAGAGTGTTACCTCATGGCCGCGTAGCGAGCTCACCCTCGCGGCCTCCATGCCAGCCGGTCCTCCGCCGATGACCAGGACCTTTTTCTTTTTAGAGGATTTCCCAATGGAAAAGACCCTTTCACGGCCTGACCGGGGGTTCACGGTACACTCGATGGGGATTTCTGCGCTGAGCCGATCGATACACCCCTGATTACAGGCTACGCAGGCCAGAATTTCTTCTCCCCGTCCCTCTTCAGCCTTTTTGGGGAAGAAGGGATCGGCATTCAGGCCCCTGGCCATGGAAATAAAATCCGCCTGCCCCTTTGCCAGTATATCCTCTGCCTGCTGAGGATCGTCGATGCGACCCACCACACTCACCGGAATCGATACCGATGGCTTTATTGCCTCGGCGTGAGGGACAAAGAGCCCCATAGGCACATCCATGGGAGCGGCCACTACGTATGCCACGCTCCTGTCGCTTCCCCCGGAGACATCGATCAGGTCTACCCCCGCCTTCTCGAGGTGTTGCGCAAAGAGAATGCTGTCCTTAACGGTCATTCCCCCCTCCACGAGCTCATCTGCGCTTATCCTGAACATCAGAGGGAAGTCATCTCCAACGGCCCCTCTAACAGAGGACACAACCTCCAGAGCGAACCTCTCCCTGCGGGAGATCGAGCCGCCGTATTCATCCTGCCTCTTGTTGGAATAGGGGGATACAAACTGATTGATGAGGTAGCCGTGGGCTCCATGGATCTCTATGACATCGAATCCCGCTTCCTTTGCCCGCCGCGCCGCTTCGGCAAAATCGTCGATGATTCGCTCTATGTCGCTCAGGTTGAGCTCTCGTGGTGTCTCCAGCTTGCCCTTGACCACGCTCTCACCGGGAATCGCCGATGGAGCAACAGGCACCATCCCGTTGAATATTCTCGAGGTCTGTCTGCCCCGATGGTTCAGCTGAACACCGATTTTCGCCCCGTGCTCGTGAACCGCTGCGGTCAACCTCCGATAGCTTCTGATCACAGTGTCCGTATGCAGTCCCTGCTGATAGATGTGTCCTTTGGATTCCGGCGAAACGTAAGTAGCCCCGACGAGCAGCAATCCCGCTCCCCCTTTGGCCCTTTCGACAAAATAATCGATCTGTCTCTGCGTGATCGAGCCGTCCCGGGCGTTGTAGTTTTTATTGTAAGGCGCCATGATGATTCGGTTCTTGATTTCGCAGCCACCTATTTTCCCCGGTGAAAACAGTCTCTCATAACTCATAGCAGGATTCTCCTCGTTTCGTTACTCGTCTCGGGCGAGGCCGTGCAAAGGGTACCACAAAATGGGAGCACTGCCTAACTGATCCTTAACTGATTAGCCGCATTGATCTTTTTAAGATCACCTAATAACCTGAAAGGATCTACCGGCGGCTGGCTTTGATCCGGTGGCGGGATTTGTTTGGGAGGACGGATATGAGGTTACAGTCATTTTTTTTGCTATGGATACTGGTGCTCGGGGCGATCCTGCCCCACCCTGTCGCAGCCGACGATACTCTCGACAAGGACCTCATAGATGCTGCGAAGTCGGGCAAGCTTGACGAGATGGAGCGACTCATCGAAGCAGGGGCTGATGTTGATGCAAAAACAGGCGCACCTCTGATAGGGGCGATCAAATACAACAGAGCGGATGCCATCAAACTGCTCTTGAAGAAGGGTGCAAACATAAACGGCATGTCAAAGACGAACTACACCCCTCTGATGACAGCCTTCGGGAGTTATCGCTATGAAATTGCGAAGCTTCTCATAGAGGACGGGGCGGATGTAAACTGGAAGACCGACCATTTCTACGGCGAGACATTTGCTCTGATGAATGCAGTCTCATTCAAGGATCCCAAATGGATCAGGCTGCTCATAAAAGCCGGTGCCGATCTAAACGTTAAAGACAAAAAGGCAAGAACGCCTCTCATGGTTGCTGCAACTGAAGCACGAACCGATACGGCAGAGGTTCTTATCAAAGCGGGAGCCGACATAAGAGTGAGAGACACCAATGGAAGCACGATACTGATTCGCGCGTCAGGTTCTTGGAAGGAACAGACAGGTGTCGTAAGGCTGCTCCTGGAGAGAGGGGCAGAGGTCAACGCAAAGAACAAGAAAGGAATGGGGGCTCTGAGAGCGGCGGCTGCACAGGGACATCTGAACGTAGTAAAAATCCTGGTGGGGGCGAGTGCCGATTTGAACGCAAGGGACAACAACGGAAAAACGCCCCTCATGACGGCTGTGGATGAGGAGGAGACAGAGGTCGTGCGGTATCTCGTGGATGCGGGATCAGATTTGAGTCTGAAGGACAAAACCGGAATTACAGCCCTGATAATCGCAGAGCGGCACCGCAATCAAAGGCTTGTGAAGCTTCTAAAGGAGCCTCTTATCGAGAAGGCAATCGGTTTTCTATTCAGGGCTGACCTGGTCACGGTTCCTCCGCCTGTTGCAACGACCTCGTACCCCAAAGACAAATGGGGGGACTACTCCGCTCCCAGCGCTTTTGATGGCAAAATCGGCACCGCCTGGGCTGAAGGGGTAAAAGGATCGGGAATCGGCGAGAAAATCGCCTTCCTCATTCCCAATGGATCGGGAAGCATAAAAATCCTGCCGGGGTTCGGCAGTAAGACTGTCTTTAAGGTAAACAGCAGGGTGAAATCCGCTGAGCTGAAAATCTATTCTGTCGAATACAAGTGGCAAAAAAACTGGCGTAACTCGATAAAGTCTATAAAATTGCTCAATAAGGTGATGCTTGAATTCCAAGACAGGATGATTCTTCAGGAGTTCGACTTGGGAATCGATCCGCACCCAACCAATCCTTATAACCATCTGCTGGGTGTGCTGGAGATTCAATCGATCTATAAGGGGCAAGACCCGGATACGTGCATTGCCGAGATACAGTTTTCACCAAAGACCTATGTATGGGAAGATTTTATGGACGGCACATGGCACGCCAGTCCCGTCATTGCAGCCGGATACAGCGACAGGTACATATTCAAACGGGACGGTACATTCACTTTTCTGGCACACCAGTTCTCACTTGGCCAACAGATACCCTCAGGAGCGGTGCTGGGATTTTCCGGCTCATGGAGGCGTAACGGAGAGATGCTCGTTCTTACCGTTCGTAAAAAGACGGTAATGGAAGAAGAGAAGGGAGGTTTGATCAGCAACAGGAAATCCCTGAATCCTCCTGAGAAAATGCGCCTGAAACTGGGGCCAATCATCTATGAAGAAAGTTTTAACATGGCAGGAGTCGAAATAAGCGGCACCCCCTTTTGGTTTTATCCGTACCTGCTCGTAGACTGACCGCACTAACCGACGCACCCAGGTTACAGGAAGAAAAGGAAGAGACATATGGAGGAATGGAAAAGGAACCTCATTCTGATGTGGTTCGTACAGTTCTTCTCTCTCATGGGATTCGGATTTTCCAATCCCTTCGCTCCCTTCTATCTTCAGGAGCTCGGTGTCACAGGTAAGGAAGCTTTACGCATTTGGACCGGGCTTTTTCTGTCGAGCTCCGCGTTGGCCATGATTATTGTGACACCAATCTGGGGATACCTGGCGGATCGAATCGGGAGAAAACCTATGAGCATGAGGGCCGCTCTGGGAGGAGCTCTCGCTTTTATCGGAATGGCTTTGGCTCAAACCCCACAGATGCTTATTGCGATCAGGGTCATACAGGGCATATTTACCGGAACGACGACGGCCAACTTGACCCTGGTGATCACCAAAACCCCTCGGCATCGCAAGGGCATGGCGATCGGCGTCATGAACTCAGCCATATTTGTCGGCAGCGCCGTAGGACCGCTCATCGGGGGGGTTCTCGCGGACCTCATAGGTTACCGGGGCAGCCTCATTGCCGCGTCATTTTTGCTTCTCACATCGTTTCTCATCGTGCTGATCTTCGTCAGAGAGGGATTCAGACCTGCGGCCAAAATCTCTTTTTCCTTTTTCAAAGACACCAGGCAGATTCTCTTTGGCACGGGCATTCTGGCCATTGTTGGTCTGATAGCCCTGTTCGGGTTCTCTCGAAGCCTCCAGAGACCCATCATTCCTCTACTGGTGCAGGAGATCTCCGCCGTGGATTTCGGCCTGGCAACCCAGGCGGGTTTTATCAGCTCTGTCGGAGGGGTGGCTGCAATCATTGCCGGTATTATCTTTGGGAATCTTGCCGATCGCGGCCCTATGTTAAAGATCGGGTTTATCTGTGCCGCCCTGGGAGCCGTGGCTCTGCTTCCCCTGTTATTCGTGAACAGCGTATGGCAGCTTGCCCTCTTTTATTTTATCCCGCACTTCTTTTTCGGGGGCATCGATCCCATGCTCAAGGTCTTCGTTACCCGTTACGTTCCGGAGGCGAAACAGGGGGCAGGCTTCGGTATCGTCGGAAGCGCCCAGTCGCTGGGCTGGGGCATGGGCTCTCTGTGCGGGGGCATCTTTGCGGCTCTCCTCGGGTTGCGATCGGTTTTTCTTATAGGATCCGGACTGTTTGCGCTTATCGCGGTGATTCTTTTTTACCTCGGCAGGAAGCATGGATCGAGTCTGTGACAGGATTCTTGAATGCAGAGTTCTTGATCCATTGTCGCCAACTATCTATGATGTTGCAGGATTGAGAGGTGATAGAATGAAACTGAGTATCTGCAGCGCCAACTACGGCAGGAATCCTCTGGAGAGGATCATCCGTCGGACCGCCGAATTAGGATTCGACGGCATCGAAATTACGGTACAGTACCACGCTCTGCCGACCATAAGCTCTTCCGAGCGCAGGCAAATCGTCGGTTGGCTCAAGGAAGCCGGTATCGAGTGCAGCGCCATACACTTCGTCTTTGACAAGACAGTTCGCCTTTCCAGCGATGACCCTGACGACATCGACCACGCCAAGGACTACACGAAGAGCATCGTCGATCTGGCAGCCGACCTCGGCACGAGTGCGATCATCGTGGGAGGCGGCGGCAACCGTTCCTTCAAACCGGGTCAGGACAGGGAGAAAATCCGCCAGATCATGATAGAGACCATAGCCGAGTGCGGTGAACACGCCCGCGGAAGGGGAGTCTTCCTTGGCATGGAGGCGTTGAACCGGTATGAGACCAACTTCATCAACACCCTGGCGGAGAGCAAGGAAATTGCTAAACAGACCGGTTGTCCCAACGTCAAGGCCATGGGTGATACATACCACATGAATATAGAGGAGACGTCCCTGCCGGAGGCCATTCGCCAAGCCGGTAAGGATCTCCTGCACGTGCATCTGGTGGACTCCAACCGACTCTCTCCGGGTGAGGGTCACACGGACATGGGCGAGATCCTGAAAACGCTAAAAGAGATCGATTACAGCGGTTACTGTTCGTTCGAGGTCTTTTATATCTCCCCAGATCTTATCCACTTCGAGACCTTCGAAGAGGCGGATGAGCACATGGTTTTCGGAAAGAGGTACGTAGACAAACTGATCAATGCCTTAGCGTTCGCTTAGCCAGAGTTAGCTCACCCATCGAAATCCGGGAGAAGCTCTTTGACGTGATCCAGCATCTCCAGGAACATCTTCCAGGCCTTGTCTGTCGGTATACGGACAAGGGGATCGTTTAAGAGAGCCTGAAAGGCCAGGTCACGGTCCCGTTCGAGGGCCGCCTCGAGGACCGCCATCTGAATCTGAGCAACATGAAAGATGATGCTCTCCAGCATTTCCGGAAGGGCTCTGCTGACTACCGGGCGAACCTCGTCCTCGAGAAACTGGGCATAGGTCTCAACCACCGCTCCATCGGGAAGCCCTGCCATCTGACCCCGGTTGGGTACGTTGACATTTGAGACGAGGGGCTTGATACCCAAAAGGGCCTGCATCTGATCCACTCCCTCCTCACCCGAGGGTTCCAGCGGCGCATCTGCCGATCGCTGGGAAAAGGTCTTCATCCGCTCGACCCGCCAGCTGTAGGGCGTCAGTATGACCCCCCATCTGTGCAGTTCCTCCTCACTTCCCAGATACCAGGGTACGAACTCGGCTAAATGTCTGTCCCCTGCCGCTCCCAGCACGCCGAAGCGCCTCATATAGTCGTACGCGATGAGGGTATCGTGATCGAACCAGAGCTGCTTTTCCTTTCGCGTCAGAGCCTCGGCTGTGTGGTCGGCAAAAAACCCCTCCTTCCCGACCATGCCCCAGAGATGGGGAAAGAGGTCCTCTCCATGCCACGATGCGGCGGAGGCAAAGGTGAAATGGTTGACCCCGGCTATATCCAGCTGGATCTCCTGCCGATCCGGTTCATCCACGCCAAACCACTGGCTGACCAAACGGGATAGGATCTGCTGGGTGCCGAAAACCTCATGACAGCACCCAAAGGCCTTGATCTCCGGCTCTGCTGCGGAGAGAGAGGCCGTGCAGATGGTCATGGGGTTGGTGTAGTTGATGACCCAGGCTCCGGGACAGTACGCCATGATCTGGTGAGCATACTCTTCGTAAATGGGCACGGTCCGAAGGGCGCGAAGGATTCCGCCCGGACCCGTGGTGTCTCCCACCGGTTGGAGGATCCCGTACTTCGCGGGAATCTCCAGGTCGGCGTACCTCATGGTGATAGGTCCCGGCTCGATGGAGATGACCACAAAATCCGCTCCATCGAGAGCCTCTTTTATAGTCTTCACCGCAGTCACCTCAAAGGCAGTCTGAGCATCCCTGTGCCCGAAGATAGCGGCCGAGACTTGGACGTTCGCTTTTGCCGCCTCGAAATTGATATCATACAGCCTGAGCTGCCCGGTCAGATTTGGACAGAGGGCCAAATCGCTCATCAGATGAGGCGCCCAACCCCTGCTTCCGCCGCCGATATAGGCGATCTTGATCTCGGCCTTTGCCTCTTTGTTTTTTTTGACTTTCACAACAGGTGTCCTTTTCCCTCTCTCTAAGATTTTCCCACTGCGCTCCAGTAGGAACTCTGAACTGCTATGACCTCATCCAGTACGCTTTTTGTAGCAGCATCGGCTGCCGCAGAGTCGGCTGCTGCTGTACTATCACCTGCAACGGATTGCTCGCTCAGCAAGGCCTCCAATACGCTGGAAACACCCTCCGTCAGGGCCTTCAAATTGTACCCCCCCTCGAGCACAACAGCGATCCTTCCCCCGCAACACTCTTCAGCCACGGCCATGATGCTCCGGGTCATCTTCCCGTACCCCGGACTGGTCACACCCATTCCGGCGAGCGGATCGTACTGGTGAGTGTCGAAGCCGGCTGAAATAAGAATCAGCTCCGGTGCGAATTCCCGCGCGATGGGAGCAAAGACATTTTGGAAGACCGCTAAAAACTCTTCATCCCCCTGCCCTCCAGGGAGCGGCACGTTCACCGTAAAGCCCTTTCCCTTGGCACTACCGACATCACTGACGCGTCCCGTGCCGGGATAGTGGGGAAACTGGTGCACCGAAAAGTAAAGGACCTGGCGAGAATCGTAAAACGAGTGCATGGTTCCGTTTCCGTGGTGAACGTCCCAGTCGACGATGAGAACCCGGCTCAAGCCGTGCCGATTAAGGGCATAACAGGCCCCCACCGCTACGTTGTTGAAGAGACAGAAGCCCATGGCCCTGGCGGCTTCGGCGTGGTGACCGGGAGGACGCACAAAGGCAAAGGCGCTGCTTACCCGGCCGCTCATGACCGCTTCGATCGCTTCCACCGTGCCACCGGCGGCCCGGATTGCAGCGGCGTAGGAGTCCGAGGTGGCCCCTGTGTCCGGATCCAGCATGGTGTAGTCGCTGTCTTTTGTTCTCTCTATGCGTTTGATGTAACGACTCTCGTGAACCCATCCAAGCTCTTCGGTTGTGGCGTCCCGTGCCGGAACAGTCACGAGCCGCTCCCTTGCCGGGAAACTATCAAGCATACCGTCGATCGCCTCGAGCCTCTGAGGGCTCTCGGGGTGGCCGGGGCCGTTGGAGTGTTTCAGATAGAGAGGATCCCTGACGATGCCAACGCATTTCATCTATACTCCGGTTCGAGCTCTCCACAAGAGATACGTCTAAGCAGCTAAGGAAGGCGGATCAATAGTCGTAGTCGCCCATGCCTCCGGCTGGAGGTGCAGGGGACTTATCCTCGGGTATCTCCGTGATCGCGCACTCCGTCGTGAGCATCAGCCCGGCTATAGAGGCGGCATTCTGAACAGCCGATCGCGTCACCTTCGCAGGATCGATGATGCCTGCACCTATCATGTCCGTCCAAGCCATCTTCTGTGCATCGAAGCCGAATCCCTTCTTCTCCGACTTGGCTCGATCCACGACAACCGCACCGTCCAATCCCGCATTTGTTGCTATCTGACGGATAGGCTCCTCGAGGGCTCGTTTCACGATGTTGAAACCGACCCTCTCGGCGTCGTCCATCTCTTCGGTCTTCTCCCGCTGGAGAGCCTTCAACGCCTGCAGAAGCGCCACGCCGCCGCCGGCGACGATTCCCTCTTCTATGGCGGCTCGAGTGGCCGACAGGGCATCCTCCACCCTGTGCTTCTTCTCTTTCAGCTCTACCTCGGTGGCCGCCCCCACGTTTATGACAGCGACTCCGCCGACGAGCTTCGCCAGCCGTTCCTGGAGCTTCTCCTTATCATAGTCTGATGTGGTTTCATCGATCTGAGCTTTGATCTGTCCGATTCGGCCCTGAATGTCTTTTTTCTTGCCCGCTCCCTCGATGATTGTCGTATTCTCCTTGTCGATATTGACGCTCTTGGCTTTGCCGAGTTGAGAGATCTCCGTACTCTCCAACTTGAGACCGAGCTCTTCGGATAGAAGCTCCCCTCCGGTTAGAGCAGCTATATCCTCGAGCATGGCCTTCCTTCTGTCGCCAAAACCAGGAGCCTTGACGGCACAGGCCTTCATAGTTCCGCGAAGATTATTCACAACGAGGGTTGCCAGAGCCTCCCCATCAACGTCTTCTGCGATCACAAGAAGGGGCTTACCCGCCTGAGCGATCTTCTCTAGAAGGGGAAGGAGATCCTTCAGGTTGGAGATCTTTTTATCATGGATGAGCAGGTAGGGCTGCTCGAGGACCGTTGACATCGACTCCCTATTCGTAACGAAGTACGAAGACAGATAGCCGCGGTCGAACTGCATGCCCTCGACCACTTCGAGGCTAGTTTCCATGGACTTGGATTCTTCGACCATTATCACCCCGTCCTTGCCAACCTTCTCCATGGAATCGGCGATCAGATCACCGATCTCGTCGTCATTATTGGCAGAGATGGCGGCGACGTGTGAAATTTCTTCCTTGTCCTTGATGATCTTGGCGTCCTTTCCAATCGCCTCCACAGCGAGGCCCACGGCAGTCGTGATTCCCCTCTTGATACTCATGGGATCGATTCCCGCTGCCACGCTCTTCAGTCCCTCTTTGATCATGGAGTACGCCAGTATGGTAGCCGTTGTTGTTCCGTCACCGGCAATATCGTTTGTCTTTTTGGCTACCTCGATGAGCAGCTGAGCCCCCATATTCTCGAAGGGATCCTTGAATTCGAGCTCCTTGGCTATTGTGACACCATCGTTCGTGACAGTCGGTGATCCGAACTTCTTATCCAGAATAACATTCCTGCCTTTAGGTCCCAATGTCACCTTGACGGCATTGACGACGTTTTCGACGCCCTCGAAGAGCTTCTTTCGTGCATCTTCATTGTACTGAATCTGTTTCTTTGCCATTTTTCTTCTCCTCCAACAAATACCTTTCCCGTCCAGTTAATGCGAGCAAACGCCCCTGTTCACGAAAAACCTATCAACTGTCGGGAAGTTAATCTACGACTTTTACCTATCCCGTTCATACCAACACTCTGCAGGCACCTCTTCAGCTGAGCACTGCTAAGAATCGTATCAACGGCAAGGAAAATCTAATTCTATTTCCCCGGGGTGGCAAGCTCTTTTTTACATTCTCTTCCCGCTTTGCCATCAACGTTGAGCACTTCTGCGGTTTTACCTATGGTCTTTGATAATCATCCGAACACACCCAGGCTACAATATCTCGGCTGTTCGGTTCCGCACGGAATATCTGTTCAGTACGGAAGGTGAGCTTCTGTTTCATTACATGAAAGAGGAGGGTTTTCCAGGAGGAGAGCGGCGCCGGCCTCCTCGCTGCTTGCGTAGAGGGGGAGGTGAAAAAAGTAGCCCGTGATCCCGAAACGACTGGTAAACTCGTGAACATTGCTGGTGGGATCGTACTGGCTTGGGCTGGGGAATCCGCCCTGTTACTATTAGTTTTGCCTGTTGGTATTATCACATGGATCTGAATTGTCAACAGAGAGAGATGGCCACAGACGTGATGGTTCGTTCCAAAGGCGCAGTCACTATTGACACGGCGGCTC
>SDBV01005843.1_pt1 | contig 17236 bp, 8 predicted proteins | sample 2277081 | NCBI WGS metagenome assembly SDBV01 (sample SAMN10402039, study PRJNA504765) | marine sediment metagenome | isolation source: marine sediment core GS10_PC15, 223 cmbsf | place: Arctic Ocean: Southern Knipovich Ridge | collected 2010 | reverse complement strand
GAGCGATAGCGTGTCTTTCACGATCGCGGTGGCGGAGGTCAACCTGGCCCCGATCCTGGAGGAAATCGAAGATCAGACCCTCGGCCGGGGGCAGACGCTTTCGCTGACGGCCGTGGCCAGCGACCCGGATCTGCCCGCTAACCGTTTGTCCTTCAGCCTCGAGGGGGACACGCCGGCGGGGGCCGCGATCGATCCGTCCACCGGCCTGTTCACGTGGACGGCCGCCGCGGATCAATCACCGGGCTCCTCCGGCGTCACGGTTCGGGTGACCGACGACGGAACGCCAGCGTTGGACGACGCGGTGACGTTTTCGATCCTCGTCGAGCCGCCCACGCTCGATCCCATCGAAGATCAAACGATCGACCAGCCGCAGACACTCACACCGCAGGCAACGGCCAATGTTCTGTTCGATCCGGCCGACACACTTACCTTCAGCCTCGACGACGGCGCGCCGGCCGGGGCGGCGATCGATCCGGTCAGCGGCCAATTCACCTGGACGCCGACCGAGGCGCAAGGGCCCGGCACGTACGCCGTCACGGTTCGGGCGACCGATGGGAATACACCGCCGGCGAGCGATAGCGCGTCTTTCACGATCGCGGTCGCAGAGGTCAACCGGGCCCCGGTCCTGGAGCAAATCGCCGATCAGACCATTCAGCAGCGAGCCACGCTTTCGCTGACGGCCGCGGCCGGCGATCCGGACGTTCCGGCCAACGTGCTCAGGTTCAGCCTCGACATCGGCGTCCCAGCCGGGGCCCAAATCGACGCAGATACCGGCCAGTTCAGTTGGACGCCGGGCAAACTAGTTGCTGTAGGGACGTACGACGTGACGGTCCGGGTAACCGACGACGGCCAGCCGGCCATGGACGACGCCGTGACCTTCTCGATCAAGGTCGAGTTGTCGTCGCTGGCCGTGTCTGAGCACACTCCGGGGCTCTACAATCCGTCAACGGCCGGCTTCCATTTGAAATACGTCAATGCGAATCCGCCGCGTGGTGCGGACGTCGTGTTCAGCTACGGTCCGGCCGGCGCAGGCTTCATCCCCTTGATGGGCGACTGGGACGGCGACGGGATCGACACGGCCGGACTGTTCGACCCGTCCACGGCCGGATTTCATCTCAAGGATCCCAACACGCAAGCAGGCGGGGCCGACATCGTGTTCAGCTTTGGCCCCCGCCAGGTCGGATGGCAACCGATCGTAGGCGACTTCGACGGTGACGGAGTAGATACCGTCGGGCTCTACGACCCGAGCGTCGGCGGGTTCCACTTGAAGAACTCCAACACCCAAGACGGTGGGGCCGACGTGGTGTTCGTCTACGGGCCGAAAAACCATGCCGGTTGGCGACCGCTGGTGGGCGACTTCGACGGCGACGGGATCGACACCGTCGGGCTCTACGACCCGAGCGCCGGCGGGTTTCACTTGAAGAACTCCAACACCCAAGGCGGTGGGGCCGACGTGGTGTTCGCCTACGGGCCGAGAAACCATGCCGGTTGGCGACCGCTGATGGGCGACTTCGACGGCGACGGGATCGACACCCCCGCGCTCTACGCCCCGAACTTCGCCCGGTTCTACTTGAAGAACTCCAACACCCAAGGCGGCGGGGCCGACGTGGTGTTCGTCTACGGGCCGAAAAACCACGCCGGTTGGCGACCGCTGGTGGGCGACTTCGACGGCGACGGGATCGACACCGTTGGGCTCTACGCCCCGAGCGCCGCCGGCTTCCACTTGAAGAACATCAACGCCAATCCCTCTGCCGGCGCGGATGTCGTATTCACCTACGGTCCGGCCGACGCCGACTTCGTCCCCTTGATGGGCGACTGGGACGGCGACGGGATCGACACCGTCGGGCTCTACGACCCGAGAGTCGGCGGGTTTCACTTGAAGAACTCCAACACCCAAGGCGGCGGGGCCGACGTGGCGTTCACCTTTGGACCTCGCCAGGCCGGATGGCAACCGATCGTCGGCGATTTCGACGGCGACGGGATCGACACCGTCGGGCTCTACGACCCGAGCGTCGGCGGGTTCCACTTGAAGAACTCCAACACCCAAGGCGGCGGGGCCGACCTGGTGATCGTCTACGGCCCGAGGAACCCCGATACCTGGGAGGCCTTGGTCGGTGACTTCGACGGCGACGGAGTAGATAGCATCGGGCTCTACGACCCAAGCGGCGGCGGGTTCCACTTGAAGAACTCCAACACCCAAGGCGGTGGGGCCGACGTGGTGTTCGCCTACGGGCCGAGAAACCATGCCGGTTGGCGACCGCTGATGGGCGACTTCGACGGTGACGGGATCGACACCCCCGGGCTCTACGCCCCGAACTCTGCCAAGTTCTACTTGAAGAACTCCTACACCCAAGGCGGTGGGGCCGACGTGGCATTTTCGTTCGGCCCGAAAAACTCCACTTGGACTCCCCTGGCCTGGCGCCGGGCGAATGATGAGTGATGAATGATGAATGATGAAGGCCGCCCGTTATCCGCATCGTCGCAGCTAATCAACTGTTCATCACTCATCGCTCATCACTCATCATTCATCATTCATCACCCATCATTCCGAAGGCGTTACCAATAGTACCCCGCCAACGTCTGCATCAGCAACGTTTGGCCGAACACGAGCCACAGCAGCAACCTCTTGTCGGCGTCGTGGCCCTTCTGGCGGTTCAGACAGGCGGCCACGGGCAACATCAGGTAGGGGTAGATGAACAGACACGCCCTGGCAGTCTCCCCGGTCCGAAACGCCCCGGTGAGGAACATGGCCGCAAGCGTCAGGATGCCCAGCCGGCTGAGCGTGAACAGTTCGGCAGAGGCCCTCTCGCGCATGATGCGCATGCCGCGCACCGAGAGCACCAACAGGAACGGCCCGAAGAACACGACCAGATCACCGACGTTCTCCAGCCGAGTCATCACATAGGAAATGGGATCGGCCAGGAGCAGGAAACCGTGGGGGTTTTCCAACGTCGAAGCCGTGCGAAACGAGGTGAGATAGTTGAATCCGGTTCCCAGATAGAGAAGAAGGTAGCACACACCGACGCCGCTGAACACCGCGGCCGACTTCCCGATCGATCGCTTCGTCAGCAGTTCGAATCCCGCCACGACCGGCAGCAGGAAGCACCCCCCGAAGGTCAGAAAGGAAGCGCAAAACAGGCAAGCGATCATGCCCACCACGCTCAGCGGCCGATTCGGGTGTCGGAGAAACAGCAACACGCCCAGGCAACAGCCGGCAACGATCCCGTCGAGCGAGGCACAGTAATAAACGGCGACGGCGGGCATCAGAAGCAGCAGCAGCGTGACGTAGCCGCAGGTGTCGCGGTCGAAGTCGCGTGCCAGGACCCGGTAGAAAAAGATTCCCGACAGGCCAACGGAAAGCGCGGCGATCACCACCGACACGGCGGCCCCGTGCCCAACGGAACCGATCAGAGCGTAGAAGAACAACACGGCCCCGGGCGGGTGCGTGCGGCCGTGGCAACCCAACTTCGGTTGCATCGCTTCAAACTCCCGCAGGAATTGCCCGGCGGAGGTGATCTTCGCCGCGTCGTGGTAGTACTGAAGCACCCCGGTCTCGGACCGCGGCGCCCCTTGGTGCGGATAGATCAGTCCGTACCATGGTCCGTGGATCAGGTTGGTAAACAGCACGAAAACGAAACCGGCTGCCATCACCAGGAACATGCTTTGCGTAGTCCGGCGAGAGAGCCATCGGACGAACACGAAGAACAAGAGCAGGATCCCGACCGCGATACACAAGTCGACCGTCCCTGGGTGTACGGCGTCGGGGAACTTTCGGGCAAGCCGGGTTTCGACCAGGCTCAGCGGCCATTTCGACGGAATCTCTTCGGCCACGCCCGCCAGCTTGTACAGAAGTTTCACGCCTTGTGACGCGCCCCACGCCAGGAGGAGCACGGCGACGAACTTCACCGCGACGTCCGCCAGCCCGCGGGGCGTGAACAGCGGGACTCGTGACTGTTCGGCGGTCTGACTCATGGTTCACAAATCCGTGGTTGCCCTGAATCCGTGGGGAAATGTGGGCTGCTTGACCTCCCCACGGATTCAGGGCAACCACGGATTGTTTTGATGAGTCGTGCTTCTCAACGGCCCGTCAAGCCGCCCGGGTCATGCTCGCCAGGTCACTCACCGTCGCCTCGGCAACTACTTTCTCCACCGCCTGACAGGTATCGAGAAGATCGGACATCGACAGCGTGGGGTGCACGGCCAGCATGATGCTGGTATCACCCAATTCCCGGGCCACGCCGCGCCGGCGGGCGGGACGCAGCGGTGAGTCGTCGAAGGCCTTCTCCCGATAGACTTCCGGGCAAATCCCGCTGCCGCTGGGGATACCTTCGGCCGCCACGGCACGCACGAAACGGTCGCGCGACCAGCCCTCACGCAGCCACCAGGGCCGCAAGAACATGTAGTATTTGTAATACGCGTGTCCGACGTGCTCCGGCGGGACCGTCAGGCGGAGTTGCGGCAGCTTGCCGAGCCGCTCGTCGAGGAACCTGGCGTGCCGCCGGCGCGCCGCGACCCAATCGGAGAGCTTCCGCAACGTCACGCGCCCGATGGCCGCCTGCATTTCGGTCATCCGCCAGTTGGTCCCGAACGATTCGTGCAGCCAACGAAACACGCTCGACTCGTCTTGCCGATGGACGGCCCGCCAACTCTTGCCATGGTCCTTGAAACTCCAGGCCTTCTCCCAGATCGCGTGGTGGTTGGTCGTCAACATCCCCCCTTCGCCGCCGGTGCTGACGATCTTGTCCTGACAGAAGGAGAAGGCGGCCGCGTGTCCCAAGCAGCCCACCGGCCGGCCCTTGTAGGTCGCTCCGTGGGCCTGGGCGCAGTCTTCGATCACGTGCAGCCCGTGCTCGGCCGCCAACGCCATGATCGCATCCATTTCGCACGGCCAACCGGCCAGATGCACCGCAATGATCGCCTTGGTGCGGGGGCTCAGCACGGCCCGGATCGTTTTTGCGGTCATGTTCTGGCTGTGCGGATCGACGTCGGCGAACGCGACCGCGGCGCCGCGTACGACGCAGCAAGTGGCCGAGGCAATGAATGTGCGGCTGGGTACGACCACTTCGTCGCCGGGTCCGACGTCTAGGGCGGCCAGTGCGAGTTCCAAAGCGACCGTTCCGTTGGCCACCGCGACCGCGTGGCGACAGCCGGCCGCTTGAGCGAATTCCTCTTCGAAGAGTCGCCCTTGCCGGCCACAGTGATAGTTGACCTGGCCCGAGCGCAACACAGCGGTCACGGCTTCGATCACGTCGTCGTCGAACACCGGCCAAGGCGGCGGCGGCGTGGTCCGCAACGGCACGCCCCCGTCGATGGCGAGCATCCGGTCGGCGATTCGTCTGTGGTGCATCAGAGGGATCCCTCTCGTCAGGATCACCGCGCCGACAATCCATTGGAACACGGACTCTTCCCAAGGGGACCACCGGCCTTGCGCAATGAGGCGGGGAGTGTACTGAAACCAAGGCGGCCTGTCCAGGCCATTGCGGGGCGTTTTGTCGGTTTCTCCCTTGACAGGATTGGCGTGACGCCGCAAGATGGCCGCCGAGTTTTCGGTGTACCTGTCGGGGTCGGCCGCCGCGGTCGGCCGTCGACGTTCCCCAGGGCGGTTTACGATGTGCAACGCGGAAGCAACGGCTTGTCCCCCTTTGAAAACGGGCGTCCTGTGGTGGGCAACCTTTGCCATCTCCCTGACCCTGTATGCCCTGACGTGCCAACGTGACGTGGATTGGGGCGACAGCGGGATGTTTCAATTGCGCGTGCAGCAGGCCGATTACGTGGGTTCCAACCGGTTGGCCCAGGCACACCCGCTCTACATCGCGCTGGGGCGGACGGTGGCGGCGATCCCCCTAGGGAGCCTGACCGCCAGGATCGGCTTCTTGAGCGGACTTGGCATGGCGTTAGCGTTGGGTAACCTAGCCGCAATTGCCGCCATGCTTACCGGCAGCCGGCTGATCGCCTTGTTGATCGCGGCGATGTTCGCAACGGCCCAGACCCCCTGGTTGCTCTCGACGATGGCGGAAGTCTACACGTGGACCGCCGCCGGGCTGACGACCGAAGTATACCTTCTTTTCCGCCTTGTGCGTCGCCCGTGTTGGCAAACCCTGGCCGCTCTGGGGCTGATCAACGGCCTCGGGCTGAGCAATCACAATCTCGCCTTGCTGTCGTTGCCCGCGTACGTTGTGCTTGCCCTGACCTTGGTCCGCCGCGGACGCCTGTCCCCCACAGCGTTGTTTGCCGCCCTGCTCGCTTACCTGCTCGGCGCCGGCCCCTATCTGTATTTGATCGCAAGAGAGGCAATCCACACCAATAGCCTTGGCGAAGCGATTCACAGTGCTCTGTTCGGAAATTTTCGCCACGCCGTCCTGAGCCTCGGCTTCCACCGGCAGTATCTCAAGTGGAACCTCTGCTTCCTGGGCATGAATTTCATCAGCCTTCTTGCTCCGCTGGCGATTGTCGGCTTGGTGCATCTGCGTCATTTGGGCCGCCCGTTGGCGCTGTCGATTGGATACATTACGGCCGTTCACGTGGTTTTTCTGATCCGCTATCCTCGGCCGGACATGTTCACGTTCAGCCTGCCCAGCCTCACGATGCTTGCGGTGCTGGCCGGCCTGGGCGCGGCGGTGCTCGCCAAGAAGTCTCCCTCGCTTCGCAGGCTGACGATCGTGGGATTGTTTCTGTCGATCGCAGTGCAACCGGTGGCGTATGCTGCCGGACCGTACTTGGCCCGGGCCATGGGAATCAACGTCAGCCGCATTCGGCAACTTCCTTTCCGGGACGACTTGCGCTACTGGCTGGTTCCTTGGAAACACAACGAGGATTCGGCCGCGCGGTTTGTTGCGGCGGCGTTTCGGCAGGCCGCCCCCGACGGAATCATCATAGCCGACGGGACTGCCCTGCTGCCGTTGTTGTTCTTCCAGAACCTTCATCAAAACCGCCGGTTTCAGTCGGTTGCGTTGGTCGACAGCTTCGATCCCGAGTTGAAGTCCTTTCTTCGGGCACGGCACGATCGGCCGATTTACCTGGTTGCCCCCGGTCCGACTTACGCGCCGCCGTGGCTCCTTTGCCAGGCGGAAAACACGGCGGACGGCGTGCTATATCGCGTCTATTCCCCAGAGGGCCTGCCGAGGTAGCCGCGCGCCGTGCCTTCGCACACGGCACCCCCACGGATTCAGGGCGACCGTAGACTCTAAGAATACCCCCTGTATTGCAAGCCCGCAAAAGCTTGTTTTCTCGGCAAGGTTCTGCCCGCCGGTCGGGGTTCAGGGTTCAGGGTTCAGGACTGCGCTTCCATACTTTATTCGGTTGGACGCTGGAGTGCTGAACCCTGAACCCCGAACCCCTATGGTTGCGGCCGAGGGCTGCTCTAAGCCATCAAGCATCACAGCGTGCAATTCATGCCGCCCGATCGCCCCCGCCGGGCCAAGTGTCCAGGGGCCTTTGGCGATGTGCGTGGCTGGCCCCGGCAAACTACGGCGTCCTAACGGTTTGCAGAAAACTGGGTCGATTTCGCCACACGCTGGAGACATCGGCGCAATAAATAATGCCAGCAGTCATTGACAGAAAACGCCTGCAAGGGATAATCTAGGTGTAGTGAGAAGTGATATGGTTGCGCAACGGGCACACGCAAAACACGGGGAAGTCGGAACATTCTGATTTGGTGAGAGTATGTCGTATGGCAAGCGACAAGGATGCAACTGCTTGCTCCCCCTGGTAGTGGTCGCACCTTCGAAGTGTAGGGGGTGCGGCCACGTTTTTTTCCCCTCCTTGCCAACGGGCTTCCCGCCGCGACAATAGGGCGGCATGGGCAATACCGCCGCGAAGGTGCTCTGTGACAACAACCTCGCCCGAGACTTCGGGGCCAAGGCCCGGTACGGCGTTGGCACGTTTTACGAGGCCGTCGTGGCCGCCGAGCCCCCTTCGCTTGGGCGTTGGAAAACGCTTTTCGGCAACGCTTCTGGTCACGATCCGCGGCGCCGCTTGGCCGGCATCGAGAAGCTGGCCCAAAGCTACGGCACGCGGGCCGACGGAGTCGAGCCGGACACGATGCTGTTTGCGCTGCACACCTATTACAGCCTCTTGGTGAAGCTGTTGGCCGGTCAGGTTGTGGCCCATTGCCATAGGCTGCCGACGCCGATCGAGAAGCTTGGCCGCGCCGACACGAGCCAGCGGCGGCAACGGGCCGCCGAGGAGATCGCCGCCGGCAACGCCCGTCGGGAACTCCACGTCGAGAACCTTTTTCGCGACGATCCGTTCTGTTGTACACGCGTGCGTGGTCCGCGCCGATCGAACGGCTGATTGGCCAACTGGCCGACCGACTGGCGGAATATGACCCCGGCTCGATCTCGCAGCTTCCGGCCGGCGGCAGCGATCTGTTGGGCCGGCTCTACCAGAATCTCTTTCCCCCCTCACTGCGTCAGAAGTTGGGCGAGTACTACACACCCGACTGGCTGGCGGACCACGTGCTGGACGCGGTCGATTACACGGGCGATCCCCAGCGGCGGCTGCTCGACCCGGGGTGCGGCTCGGGGACGTTTTTGATCCGGGCCATCCACCGGATACTCGCCGCCTCGCCGCTTGACCGCGATCCGGGGGCAGCTCGGCCGCCGGATCCTGGCCAACGTGGTGGGCTTCGATCTGAACCCGGTGGCTGTAACGGCCGCCCGGGCCAACTACCTGATTGCCTTGCGCGATTTGCTGCCCCACGCCGGCGGTGTCGACATCCCGATCCACCTTTGCGACTCGATTCTCGACGGTCCCGAGCCCACACAACTGAGCAACGCAGGCGGGCAATTCGACTACGTGGTGGGCAACCCGCCCTGGATCGCGTGGGACCATCTGCCGGACGACTATCGCCGGGCGACCAGGCCGCTGTGGGAACGTTACGGCCTGTTCTCGCTCTCGGGCGGCGAAGCGCGGCACGGCGGCGGCAAGAAGGACCTCTCGATGCTGATGATGTACACCAGCGCCGACCGGTACCTGAAACACGGCGGACGGCTGGCGATGGTCATCACGCAAACGCTCTTTCAGACGAAAGGGGCCGGCGACGGGTTCCGCCGCTTCCGACTCGGGCCCCAAGGCGAGCCGCTGGCGGTGCTGCGGGTCGATGACATGGTGGCGTTGCGGCCCTTCCGGCACGCCGCGAATTGGACCAGCACGATCGTTGTGGAAAAGGGCGCCCCCACCCGATACCCCGTGCCGTACGTCAAGTGGTCGCCCAGCGAGAACGGCAAGGACGGCCACGACTTCGCGCAACGCACCTACCGGGCCGAGCCGATCGACCCGACTCGACCCGGCTCGCCCTGGTTCCTGCGCCCCCAAGGGCTCCGCACCGGATTGGATCGGCTGATCGGGCCGTCGGACTACACGGCCCATCTGGGCGCCAACAGTGGCGGGGCCAACGGCGTGTACTGGGTCCGGGTTTTGGGCGAAACCCGCGACGGAGTGCTGGTAAGGAACCTTGCCGAGAAGAACCGGCGCGGCATCCAGGCCGTGCGGCAAGTGATCGAGCCGGAATTGCTGTATCCGCTGGTACGCTGGGCCGACGTGGTGCGATATCGTGCCCGGCCCTCCGGCCATATCCTCTTGGCCCAGGACGTCGAGACCCGCACCGGGATTCCCGAGGCCGTGATGCGGGACAAGTTTCCTCGAACCTTTGCCTACTTGAAACGGTTCGAGCAGTCGCTGGCCCATCGGTCGGCGTACCAGCGATACCAGCAGAACAAACCGTTCTATTCGATGTACAACGTGGGCACGTACACGGTGGCTGAGATCAAGGTCGTGTGGCGCTGCATGGACCGGCGGATCAACGCGGCGGTGGTCGAGCAACCACTTGTTGAAAGCGTCGAAAGCGACCCGGTGCTCGGCCCGCGGCCGGTGGTCCCTCAGGAAACGTGCGTGCTGATCGAGTTCGCCTCGACGGCCGAGGCGCATTATCTGTGTGCGGTATTGAACAGCTCGGTCGTCGGCTTCCTGGTCGCCTCGCACAGCGTCTGCGGCGGCAAGGGATTCGGTACGCCCAGTATGCTCGATTTCGTCAAGCTGCGGCGATTCGATCCGGCGGATCCGCGGCACGAGGAGTTGGCCGCGTGCAGCCGCCGGGCCCATGCAGCGGCCGCGCCGCCCACGGCCGTGGACGAGATTCAACAACGCGAGATTCAACAACGCGAGACTCAACAACGCGAGATTCAACAACGCATCGACCAATTGGCCGCCCAGTTGTGGCAACTCAGCCGTAGCGAAATGGAGGCGATCTCATGAAGCTGAGACGACCCGTGGCGGCATGGGTAGCTGCGGCAAAGCATAGCGCGGCCGGTAGCCGCAACCGGAGGGGATAAGGAGGTTGGGGGTTAGGGTTCTTCAGGAATTCTCGTGGCTCCCTTTCGGCTCCATCGAAGCTGACCGCACGGAGGAGTACGGGTTCCTCTTCTCTGATTCCACGTCTTCTTAGCATCGTGAACACCAGAGAAGAGGAACCCGTACTTTTCCGGTAAGCGAATCCGTTGTCTCTCCGGGCAGCCGCGAAACTGCCTGAAGAACCGGGATTAGGTTTGTTCTCGCGACCCTAACAGCCTAACGACTGGGTTCACTTTTCAACTGAAAGCGCGCTTTCAGTTGATAAAGTGCAACCCTTGGTTGGCCGTTCTTGTTTCCTTGTTACTCTCAGCAACCACACGGTGATTGCGGTCCAGACGGCCAGTGCAACAAAGTAGTTCCTCAGTCCCGACTGCCACGAGGCAATTGGCACGATGACAAACGTGAGTCCAGCAGCAAGGTGTGTGAGGAACGCTGACAAGACTGGGCGTCGGGACAGGACGGCACACGCAACACCACACACCGAACTGGCAAGGACACCCGCAAGGCGAACAGCATTTGCGTAGTCATAATGCTCTTGATCCTGAATCACGCGTGTGCCGATTCCATAAATCCACCCCCACATAACCTCTGCTGCAACAAGGCCCAGCAGGGCTGCCCAAATCACGCTGACAATTCTGATTGGGGTACTGTTCTTCATTTCTAACGGCCAACCTCCCAATAACCTAACCCCAAACTGATTGTCAATAATGACTTGCGACCACTTGGCTGAAATCCTGAACCCTGAACCCTAAGACCTGTGAAAGCAAGGTGTTACAGCCGGTTGACCAAGAATCTTTGTCAAGAACTTGACGATGCTTGAGGTTAGTAGCATAGCGCAGACTTCAGCCGCAACCGAAGGCGTCCTCACTGCGTGCCGGGCGAGTGGTAGTCGGTGTTGGCGAGATAGTCGAGGACTTCTCTGGCGTCGGCCCAAACGGAGTGCATCAGCCGATCCTTGATCGCCTGGCGAACGACGTTCTTTTGCTCTTTGCTCAAACGGCCCGGGCCGGTGACCATCGAGAGGATTTCGTGGTCCCCTTTGTCCAGCGTGGTCAGCGCCCAGTTGCGGGCAAGTTGATAGACCATGACTGCGGCAAGCCGGGGCCCGGCGTCGGTCGTGGAGAACGTCAACTCGACGAGTTGGAAGTTTCCCCGGGGAGGCAGCAGATCGCGGTTGCGCTTGGCGCTGATGAAACCGGCGTTGGTTTTCAGCATCCAACCCTGGCCGTTGTCTTGCCAGGCGGCCACGAGTTTCGCGGTGCCGCCGGCAGCGAAGGACGCTGTGCTGCAAATCAGGTAGCGACTCGTCCGCTGCAACCTATTCGGCACGTCCAGCGCCAGCAAGGTCGCCGGACCCGGGCCTCGCACGGACGCTTCCTCTTTGGGACTGGGTTCGGCGGCCAGATCGGGAGCCGGAATCAGCACCGGCGTTCCGCACTTGGGACACTTTCGGGTCTGTCCGGCCAGCTTACCCTTGGCGGTGAGGTTGCTTTTGCAGCCTGGGCAGGTGGTACGAATCATGACCGTGGGTCCCTTGCTGGGCGTCCGCCGTCGACTGGCCGGCGACACAGAGAAACGGCATAATAATCGAAGATTGGCATACCGTCAAATACCCCCCTACTTTGACTGTATCGCAACGTACTGCGGTGATTCCAGGACGCGGAGCGTCCGATTCGTGCGTTACCACGCAGAGCGTCGTAACGACGAAGAACGAGGAGTGGAATGAGGAATGGAGGATCGCTGGTTTGCCTATTCCCACGATTGCGTTGAACTTCAAAACACCTCCTGGGAGTTAGCTATCTACCCCTCTAAAGACAGGGCGCGGGGCAGGAATGCTTGCGTGGCCTGACGCGACGGAATAGAATATGGCGGTTGCGCGTGGAAGTGAGTTTGTCCGGAGAAGCCGAGATCGATTCTGCTTGAGTGCGACGAGCGACCGAAGCGAGTGAAGGGTAGGGTGTGCGTCGCGAGCGTTGGCAGGTTGCCATACCGGCATCCGGCTGATAGTCTAAGGGTCAAGGAAAAACCGGCGTGGTGTCTTTTGCAGGGACACGCCAAGGCCGTCCGCCACAGAGATTTCTGCCCCGGGAAGGGAATCAAGGATTTCGCTTCCCGTGAGAGACCCGCCTGCACGCTCGCAAGAGAACCTCACTTCGGTGTTGTTGACTAACTTTGGACTGTTGCAGCAGGAGTTGGATTCGTGGAGGAGCATCCAGATCGTTTGCCGGGAACGCTTTTTGAACCGTCGACCCTGGTCGAAATGCTGAGGCATCGGGCACGTTGGCAGAGTGAAGACGTAGCGTTCACCTACCTGGTCGACGGTGAGAAACAGCAGGTCCATTTGACCTACGCGGAATTGGACCGCCAGGCCCGGGCGATCGCCGCCTGGCTGGAGTCGCGGGATTTGGTGGGCGAGCGTGCGCTGTTGCTGTATCCGGCCGGCATCGAGTTTATCGTGGCGTTTTTTGGCTGCCTCTATGCGGGGGTGACGGCGGTTCCGGTGTATCCGCCCCGCCGCAACCGCTCTTTGGTCCGCATCCAAGCCGTCGCCGACGACGCCCAGGCGAAGGTCGCACTGACGACCGAAACGGTGCTCAATCGCGTCGATCCCCTGGTCGATGAGACGCCCCACCTGAAGCAGCTTGACTGGCTGGCGACCTGTCACGTTCCCAAAGGCATCGAAAACAAGTGGGAAATGCCGCCCGTATGCGGCGACACGCTGGCCTTCCTGCAATACACTTCCGGTTCGACCGGAACGCCCAAGGGCGTGATGCTCAACCATAGCAACTTGATCCATAACTCGGCAGTGATCGCAAATGCCTTCGGGAACACGTACACTTCGGGTTTGGGCGTGTTCTGGCTTCCCAGCTACCACGACATGGGACTGATCGGTGGCATCCTCCAGCCGATGTACTTGGGGCAGCCGAACGTCCTGATGTCGCCGATGACGTTTTTGCAGAAGCCGTTGCGGTGGTTATCGGCGATCTCGCGTTTCCGCGGCACCACCAGCGGCGGACCCAACTTCGCCTACGACCTGTGCGTTCGCAAGATCACGCCCGAGCAACGAAAGACCCTCGATCTGAGCAGTTGGAGGGTGGCCTTCAACGGCGCGGAGCCCGTCCGCCACGAGACGCTCGAGCGGTTCGCCGAGGCGTTCGCGCCGTGTGGTTTCCGTCGCGAGGCGTTCTATCCGTGTTATGGACTGGCCGAGGCGACCCTGATCGTCTCCGGCGGTGACGCCAGGCAAGTGCCGGTGGCCCAGGCATTCGATGCCGCCGCGCTGGCCGCCGGCCGGGCCGACGACGCCCAGCCGGACAACGCGGCGACACGGACCTTGGTCGGGTGCGGCAAGACCCTGCTCGACCAGAAAATCGTCATCGCCGATCCCCACACCCGCACACGTTGTGGTGACGGCCAGGTCGGCGAGGTCTGGGTCAACGGCCCCAGCGTGGCCCAGGGATACTGGCGGCAACCGGAAGCCTCCGAGACCGTTTTTCGGGCCACTCTGAAAGACACCGGCGAGGGACCGTTTTTGTGCACTGGCGATCTGGGCTTCATCGCCGACGGCGAATTGTTCGTGACCGGGCGGATCAAGGATCTGATTATCATCAACGGCGTGAATCATTATCCGCAAGACATGGAAAGCACCGTCCAACGGGCCCACCAGCGGCTGCGAACCGGCTGCGGCGCCGTGTTCACGGTCGAAGTGGACGGCCGCGAACGGCTGGTCGTGGTTCAGGAAGTCGAACGCCGCAAACAGGGAAACCTGGAGTCGATCTACCAGGCGGTCCGCCGCGCCGTGTCCTTCGAGCACGAGTTGGCCTTGGATGCGATCGTGTTGATCAAGGCCGGCAGCATACCGAAGACCTCCAGCGGCAAGATCCAACGCCATGCCTGTCGCGCCGGCTACCTCGACGACTCGCTGCCGGTGGTCGGCCGGTGGCAGCCCAACGGCGCCCCGCAGGCCGGCAACCCCCAAGGTTCGCCGGCGTCGGGCAAGCGGGCCGCGTCGGGGACCCGGCCGCGCGTGGCGAAGGCCAACTCCAAGAACGGCCGCAATGAAGCCCCTACGGACGCGGACCGCCGCATGGAATCCCCAGGCCGGGCCAAGACCGGGTTGCCCGGTTGAAGAAGAGGGCGTTAGCGGTTGACGATGATGCCCAGATTCAGCCCGTGGATGAACACGTCCTGCCGATTGAACCGGGTATCCAGACCCATGTTCGGCACCTGATAGTTGATCAGGTTTGAAGACCGCGCCACGTTGTCCATCCAGACAGCCGTCCAACCGGCCCGGACCGAAATCGCGCGGGTCAACTCGAACCAGGCTTCCGCCCGGACTTCAATCAGCGGCGTAAACTCTTGCAGGTGCCGCGAGTGAGTGAAAGTGGTCGGACCCATCAGGAGCGGTTCGCCTAGGGCGCCCGGCGGGGTCAACTCGCTTCCCAGGATCCCTCGCTGGCGGAGGTTTTGCGAGTTGAATCCGGCCATGAAGCGGCCTTCCGCCGACAGCGTCCAACGGCCGTTGCTTTTGAACAGCCGGGCCCCGAACTGCGGCCCGACCACGTGGTTTTCCGCCTCGGTCGACCATTGACTGTCGGTCAGGATGAACGGGATCTCGCCGAGGGGGTCTCCAGGCGCAGGTGGTGTCGCGGCGGGATCGGGCGGCTTGATTCGGGCGTCGACGTCGAACACCTCGTCGAATTCCAGGAACCGCACGCCCGCGAACACCTCGAGCATGCCGCCGCGATGGAAGGGACGCAAGCGGTGCAGGCACATCAACTCCACGCTCCAGTACTCCGCGCTGTTGCGAACGAGAATGTCGTCGACCGTCAGTGGCAGGTCCCGGATGACGTTAATAGTCTGGGCAGGGTCGTCCGGATCCGGGATGGTTCCGACGATACCTTCCAGAAGGCTGCGTTGAGGCCCGCCCGGATCGCCGAACTCCGGATCGAAGAAGACCATATCGACGTTGGTGGACTCGATTCGCTGCGACTGGCGGTGCAGCGTGTGGGTGCTCAAGAACCAGCCCTCGCGCTCGACGATCCGCCCGAGTTCGATCCGGCTGCCCGAGGTGAATACGTCTCGCAGCCAACTCGTGTCCATCGTGTTTGATTGGATCACCGACTCGGCGTCGGTCGGGCCGTAGAAGACGGTGCGTGTTTCGCCGAAATCGCCGACGGTGGTCACGTCGGGCGTGGAGATGGCCCACTGCAGCGCGTCGATGGTGAAGAAGTAGCCCGTCCGGGGTCTCGGCCCGCTACCGTAGGGGCTGAGATCGGACCGCGCGAAGAACTGCCCGTCTTGGACGTTCTGGGCGACGGCCGGGACAGTGATCAGCAAGACCACCAAAGCGATCAGCAGCCGTAAGCTCTTGTGGTTTGACGACATCATTCCGTTGCACCTCGGTATGCGCTATGGCAAAAGTTGCGCGGGCCCGTTTGCGCGGAGAGCCCGGGCACGTTTCGTCCGTGACGATAGTATCGGACGCGCCGGTCACGGTAGTTGAGTAAGAACGGTAGACCTTGCCGGAAATGACGACATTGCGTCCGGAATGCGGCCGCAGTGCGCGAGGGAAGGCAGAATGGGAAAAGCAGGTAAACTGACCTCATCCCGATTGAGTGCCGCGACTCAAGAAGGATGGGGTCTTAGTTTTCCGCCCAATAGGCGGAGAAGACTTCGTCGATGGCCTGCTCGACCGGGTCGTCCTCGGAGTTCTTGCTGGCGGTGAAGACCTCTTCAAACTGGTACAGCCAAGCAACCTTGCCGGAGACTCCGTCGCCGCCCGGCGCAGGATTGCCCGACTTGCCGGTGTCCAAGACGGCGTCGTACAGCGTGGCGCGGTCCGTACCACCGGCGTCGGCGTGGGCATGGACCTCCTCGAATCCCTTTGCCCGGTTGTAGTAGAGCCCCGGCAAGAACATCGCGCTGGCGTCGGGCTGGCCGACGTACAGGTCGTCCTGGCCGGAGTCGAACATATTGGCCACGTCGAACCCGCCGTCGGTGGCGTAGGCGTGGACGCCGTCGAAGTTCGTCGCCCGGTTTGAGAATCCGGGGCCATACAGCGCGCCGTAGGTCGGGTCGGAATCGAACGTGTCGTCTTCGGGAGAATCGTACATTTTCGCCACATCGATTCCGCCTTCGTTGGCGTAGGCCTGGACGCTGTCGAAGAACATGGCGCGGTTGTAGAACCCGTCGCCGTACAGGGCGGCGAAAGTCGGGGTGGTCACCAGCAAATCGTCTTCGGGCGAGTCGTACATCTTGGCTTCGTCCACGCCTCCGTTGATGGCATAGGCATGGACGCCGTCGAAGTTCTTGGCGCGGTTGTAGAACCCGTCGCCGTACAGCGAGGCCTCCACCGGCGAGGCGAAGAGCGTGTCGTTTCCGGCGGAGTCGGTGAGCTTGGCCTCGTCGATCCCACCCGCGTTGGCGTAGGCGTGGACGGCCTCGAAGAACTTGATCCGGTTGTAATATCCGTCGCCCCACAGCGAAGCCTCGATCGGGTTGGCCCCGAAGTGGTCGTTTCCGGGCGAGTCGTAGACCTTGGCCACGTCGGTGCCGCCGGCGGTGGCGTAGGCGTGGACCTCGTTGAAGCTCTTGGCCTCCATGGTGAATCCGGGGCCGTACAGCTTGCCGTACTGCGGAGCGGCGGCGAAGTGATCGTCCTCGGGGGAATCGTAGAATTTCGCCACGTCGTAGCCGCCGGCTTCGGCGAGGACGACCACCGTTTCGAAGCCGACGACCCTGTTCAACGAGGCCGGCCCGGTCAAGGAGGCCCCGCCCGGCCCGGCCGCGAAGTTGTCGTCCCCCGGCGAATCGTGCAGCGTCGCGGTGTCCTGGCCGCCGAGGCCTTCCACGATGATCGACTCGACGCCCGCGACGGTTACCG
>SDBV01005842.1_pt1 | contig 17236 bp, 21 predicted proteins | sample 2277081 | NCBI WGS metagenome assembly SDBV01 (sample SAMN10402039, study PRJNA504765) | marine sediment metagenome | isolation source: marine sediment core GS10_PC15, 223 cmbsf | place: Arctic Ocean: Southern Knipovich Ridge | collected 2010 | reverse complement strand
GGATAGCTTTGTAAATATCTTGGGCGGAATATTTGAAAATGACCTTTGGTTCTATGACCAAAGCCATGTCAATATCGCCGGTGGTAATATTCGCAAACATATATCCGTGTACGGCTACAGCCGGGTTAATATCTCCGGTGGCCAGTTTGGAGAAAATTATGGCGCAGATTCAGTTCTCTCTAGAGACGACAGCCAGATTACGGTGTCGGGTGGTCTATTTAGCCCTGACACTACTTTCGACACTCATGAAAATGGCAAAATAATACTCCGTGGCTTCGATTTCTCGCTTGATTATGGTGAATATAAACATTCTGATTTTCCGTCAGGTGGCCACTTGACCGGTAGACTTGCCAGTGGCGATTTAATCGATCATGATTTTTCAATTGAAGATGGCTCTGTGATTGTTGTTTCTATTCCCGAACCTTCAACTTTGTTGTTTCTCGGGTTAGGCTGGCTGGTTTTGGGTCGGCGAAAAACTTCTTAAATATGATCACCACTTGCCGACGGGGCATCGCTCGTCGGCTGATCGGACCTTGGCCGGGATAAAACATTTGCACGCTCGGCATAAAAGTTTCGCCCCTTTTTTCTGTTCGCCGGCAGGCAAGTCCGGCAGCGTTGACAGGTCGGTGATGTTTTTTGCAACTTTCAAAAGGCCCTGCTCTTTGGCCCATGCCGTGACCTCGCCGATCGTGAGCCATGTGTTTTTTTCGCACTGCTGACAGATCCGCGTCCGAGTCACCGCGCCTGGACAACGGTCCGGAGGCAGATTAAAAAAAGACTCGACCCACAAAGAAGCGTATCCGCTCAATATGCTTTTTGTTCTGCCGCAGCACATTATTACGTTGCCTTACCGACGTAATGTAAAAACCCATCGCGGACCTCTAGGTTTCTTATGTTTGTATAATTCGCGTTTTTTTTCCCATGCCGTGATATTTGCGAACCATCATCTGCGGATAACTTTAGAATTTGATTTCCGTCCTGCATTTCAGGTGTAATGGGTTTCGAGAACCCGCCAAAATACCCGTACCCATCACCCGCCGCCACTGAATCCATGCCGCTGGCGCTAAACGGAGCGTAGTCAGGCCTCAACATCCAAACAATCTCACCCGTTGTGCTGTCGAGTTTTATGCACGGCTTTACATTATTGGGGAGGCTGTTCTCAAACAATGCCACATATAGATCGTCAGTAAATCTGTGTTGAGATATGTCGCGGATCTTCGGTAACTGAAATCCATTAACCACAGATGAATCCCATACTACATTAAAGCCACCGAACGAGGGTATCGCGTTAAGTCTTAATATTCTCCCTATACCAAGGATAAGGGCAAATTGATAAACGTAAATGTCATCATAAGTTTCGGCGGCATTTTCCATTTTACAAAATCCGTACGCTCCGATGTTTTTTGGGGTGTATGCCTCCGTCCCATTGCTTGAGTTTAGCGATACCAAATAGGTCGACCCGGGGAAGGGCAAGGCCATGCAGACCATCGGCTGGTCAAACAACTGCGGCACCAGAATCATGTGATTTATGGCCGCTACGGTTGGTATATATGTCCATAATATATTCCCGTCGCGATCGTATTTATTCAATCGTAAGTTGCTGGCTACATATATATTTTCCTGTGAGTCAATTTCCATCGCGATAATCGCTTCAAAGGCTTCGTTGAAATCATCGCGTCTAAATTCTTCTTCATAACAGTCGTTCCATTTAACCCAAATACGCCCCGAGCCTATCGTTGTTATAGAAAAATTATCCGCCCTCGCTATCTGTAGGGGATAGAATGTTATGGGAATGTGAAAGTGTTCTGGAAACGTCGCATTGTCGCGGAACATTCCCATGTTTATAGAACGCGTGCCGTAAACCTCAACCTTTACCGCTTGCGTGCCAGAGGTAACAATCGCATCGAGACAATCTTCTTGTTCCGCAGATAAATCCTCCTGGAAAACATTTCCCCCCTGCGGACCGCCCACTGTTTGAATAAATACCGTGCTTGGGTCGTCGTTATCCCATTCGACTATTGCGCCAAAATCGTCGCCGGCATCTGTCCAGTAATCATCTGGCGAACCCTCAACGCCGCTGCATTCCATTACAACATTATTATATTCGTAGTCGCCGCTTATCGGATCAAGGCATCGTAAGGGTTGAAGCGAAACTCGAACGTTGGGAGAGTCCCACGGTGGTATTGGGCTGCATTCGCAGCATGCCGTTGAGATTTTTTTTGTCGTATCGCTCCGTAATATTTTGAGGGTGCTTACGTTTCTTGCGACTTTTGCCATTACGTACACCCCTGGGTGGCTGCGAATAATGTTTGTGACCGCCATCCGTTCAATGCGGTCGCGTCCTTGATGACATACATCGGTGTCCCTACCGCCAGCAAAGGCGTCGCATCGGCGAGCGAGGTGCCGTCGTTGTCGATGTCGCAGTCGACCGTGATCTCGACGCTATCGGGGCTGTCAGCGTCAAGGAAGCACGTCACCGATGAAATCGCTGGCACTGCCTGGTTGACAAACGCACGGCGAGGAGCTCCGCCGCCGCCGGCGGGGAAGGATCGGCGTCGCAGGACGGGTGGTTTGTTGAGCTTGCCGGCCTCGAACGCACGCAGCAATCGCTGCAGTCTTTGATAATCCCGCTCTGATAAAACCCAGATCATTTTTATGCGGCCCTCAACGTGATGTTGCCGGTCGTCGAGACGGGCTGGATCTTGTTGGTCATCGTCACGATCGACGGGTCATAGCTCAACGTCCCGCCGGGGTCGATCCTGCAGGTGGTCACCGTACGCGCTGCGCTGCCTTTGGTAAAGTCGACGGTTCCCCGGTCCTCGATGTTCAGGGCCGTGATCGTGCCGGTGCTGTTTAGCGTCGCGGTGCCGCCGCTGACGGTGATCGTGGTGATGGTGCCTGCGGCAAACGTCGTCAGTGCGCCGCCCTCGACCAGGGCCAGGGTACCTACTGCAGAACCCAGCGAGCACTTGCCGGCCTTTTGCGTTAAATTCGTAAGCGTTACGCCCTCGCCGATAAAGACGTCGGCATCGCCTGCGGCGTTGGCAACGTAGTTGACAACGATATTGCCGACGGTGCTCGTTTCGCCGTCGTGGTACGCGAGGCCAACGATGCCCTTGCGGACCTCGATGTTTGTCGATGCCGAGGCGGCAAGCAGGCGGACGGACGGCTCGGTGGCCGGTGAGTTTGTGCCTGCATTGTGGACAATGATCGTCGACGCCGTTGCCCCGGTGTTAATATTGACCGGCGGTGTGAACGTCGGGGTGCCCGGTCCGATGTGCTGGCCTATGTTGACCAGCGTTGCCTTGATCTGCAGGTACACCGGCAGCTCGCCGGAGTCGGGGTTTATGCCGATCCGGGCGGTCTCGGTGTGCAGGCTGGCCAGGGTGTTGCCGATGCCGCTTTGGTCGAGGCCGTAAAGGATCGTCGCGGTGCCTAGATAAACATCCTCGCCTGCGCCTCCGCCGGGCAGTGCACCGGTCGACCAGTTTGCCACATTCCGCCATTCGCTCGGCCCGCTGTTGGCCGTCGTCGCAGCCCGGGCGAGCGTCTGTGTATCGTTGCCGCCGCCGTCGGTTGTCGTAGATGCCACCTCAAAGGCGACGCCGGCGGTGTCGGCGGTCAGCGTTATCGTATTGCCTGGGCCGTCATCGGCTGCGGTGATGGCCGCTGCAAGCGCATCGGTCGAGGCGTTCCAGGCCACGGACAGGCCGGCGGTAACGTTGGCGACGGTGCCTGCGGTCGCTGTGAAACTGATCGCAAGCGTGCGGCCGTTGCCGCCGGTTATGGTTAAAGTGAAAATGTCGCCAACCTCGACGGTCGCCGGGGTGAATGTGTCAACCTGGGCGACTGCCGGGGCCTCGCCTGTAAATCGTATCGTTGCCATAGTTTTAAACTCCTAATTCTGAAAAGTTTCGTCTCGGGTCCAGCTGAAAACTATTGAACACCGGCACATCGCCGACGACCAATTGGTTACCGAACCCATCGAGCAGGGCCGGCTGCGATAACGGGGCCTTGTCTTTGTCTTTTAGTATTTCGTAACTCGGAACGCTGCCGGTGGTCGCGGTGTCGATCGTGCGGAACCCCTCGTCACGGACACGACGGTCCCAGCTGTCGACGCGGAACTCAAACTCCATCGTCACCGCCCAATAAAACAGGTCTGCGGCACGCGACTGACGACCATCGAAAACTTTCATCTTGACCGTTCCCGGCGGGCTGTCGTAAAACCAGTCCGCGTTGACGGAGCCGATAAAGTTACTGGCGAAAATCGCATCAAAGCTGACCTGGTTACGGGTCACCCGCAGCACCTGGTCGTAAATATCATTACTGATCGGCGGGTCATACGCCTCATCGGACGAGTTGAGGATCGGCAAACCGTTCACATCGGTGTCGATCGGCTCGCTGCTGACGGCGTGCAGCCATTCGTAGACGGCGGGCTGGTTGACAGGGTCCTCGATCGTGATGTACTCGATGACGGCGATTAAATTGAACGGGCCATTGCCCGGCTCGCAGAACCGGCGAATGACGAACATCCACGGCAGACCGGGCAGCGCCTGCCAAAGACGGGGCATGCGCATGTCGTTTAGTGCCAGGGCCGAACGGAAACCGGCCTCGGACGGCGTGTTGCTGAACATGACATCGTACCGGCGGGTGAACTGTGACTGGTTGACCGGGTACACCGCCTCGTCGCTGGCATGCTCGCCCTGGTAATCCAATATTATACTTGTCACTGGCATCGCTTTTTCCTTTACCTAAAATCCGACGCGAGTATTAGTGGTTCCTTACCTAATGACCGCCGATTTATATTTATCTCCTTCTGTGTTGCTGCGTGCAACCTCTCGAGCCATCTGACCATTTTCGCTGTGTTTTCAGCAATTTTATCAATCGGTTGCCTGCGTGGCGCCGACGGTGCACGGCCGAGGAACCGTCCCTCGGTCGGGCGGAGCTGCTGCCGGCGCCTGCCGGTAATGGAGGCGACGATCTCATCGATTGTACCGCCACCGCCGGGGCGTCCCATGTCGGGCGGTAATGGAAGCCCGCCGCGACCGCCAGCTAAAAGTGCCGCTATCGATGCCTCTCTTTTTGCGAGCGCATCTTCTATTCCCTTCCTAAACGCGGGCGGCGTTTTTTCAACCAACTCTTTCATGGCCTTGGCATGAATTTCTTTGATATCCATCACTACCTGGGTCCACGGTGTGGTCACGCGGTCACTAAAAAACTTCTCGCGTATCTTATCTCTGCTTTCTCGGACATTTTCCCGGTCCAGGACTTCGCGGGAAATTTTCAACATCTCCTCTTGATCACCCCTTGCTCCTGCAATGGCCATTTTTATGCCTGCTGCTAAATCCGGGCCGATGTCGGTCAGTTTTAGCGTCATTTTTTTAATGGATACCGCCATCTCGGTTTCGACGGTTTCCATTATTTTCCTGATGATCACTTCTAACTCTTGCCCCCATGCTTTTACAACGATCAGCGAGGCATCGAGACCAAACTGCAAGGAACCCGTAAAATCATTTCTCATAAACTCTGCTATTTCACCTATTACGTCTTCGACAAAGGTCATCTCGATGGCGGCCCGCCGGGCAAAGTCGCGGACGGCAATTCTGTTGTCGCGTGCCCAGTCCCGTATTTTTTCTCCGGAACTAATCAAGACCGGCAGGAATGCCGATGCAATTTCTTCTTTAAGTTCGTTTATCTCGTTTCGCATCTGGATAAATACGCCGGCACCCTCGGCGGCCGCCCGTGCCTGACCGCCGATCTGGTCTGTCAGCGATTTTGTTATTATCCTTTGTGCGTCTAAAATATTATTAGACTCGACAAGCACCTTGATCTGCTCTCTTTGCTGCTGTGTGAACGAAATGCCTGCCGCGGTTAAAGCTGTTACCCCTTTGACCGGATCATTGAGCGCCTTGCCTAACTGGATAAATATCGGGATGACGTTGCTTGTTTTTCCCAGTGCCGTGGCCAGGTCCAGGGCCAGCTCGGTCGTTTCTTTGAAAACTTCGCCTTTGACCTCTTTGAATTTCGCAAGGATCGACTCGCCTGTTATGATCATATCGTCGGTGAAAGTCGTCACTTCCGAAAGCGCCGTCGCATAGTTTGCCATGTCGTCGAATGAAATCCTTGCCGCGTGTCCGGTTGCGACCAGTGCCTGCTGGAGCTTCCTTTCGGCAGCCTCCTGTTCAATGGCCCTTCTAAGTGCATCCCTGGCCAGGCGAGATGCCGATACTGCACCGAATAACGCTGCCCCGGCGATCGCTGCTTTGCGCAAAGACGACCCCAGTTTGTCGGTTGCCGAACCGATCGACAATAGTTCCCTGGACGCCTCGTCCCGGGCCTTAACAACTATGTTTACGTTTCGTGTTGCCATCTATAAAATCCCAAGTATATTTTTAACTCGTGACTCCTCTGCGAAAATAAACTCGCAGGCTGCGACAAAACTGGCCGCCTGGTCCAGCGCCCCGCCGGCGATCGGCGGCAGGCCCTTTTCATAAAGACCGGCAAATCTGATCACGTCCCATATCTCGGGCCCGATCTCCTGCAACGGGCAGCACTCGATATCGATGTCACCTTCACCGCCGCACTTTTCGCACTGCCTGTCGTTGCCCTCGCACGCCGGGCACGGGATGCTGATCGGCTCGGCAACCGTCGGCTTCTTTTTGCACCGGCCTATTCCGGGGCAGCGTCGGCAGTCTTTGAAGATTCCGAACTTGACGGCGATGGCGAGTCGGAGCTGTGTTTTTTCAGAAAATCCGGGCGGGCCAACAGCAACGCCTGGTTCAGCTCGATGATCTCGAACAGCGTCAAAAATTCCTCGACCCTGTCGGTATCGAACGGGATCTCGTTGCTGCCCGGGCCGGTCATATTTTCCCAACCGAGCAGGTGAGTTTTAAGCGTCTCGACCTCGTGGTCGGCCGCTTTTTCCTCTCCGACGATGGCGGTCAGTTCCGCGTTGCGTTTTGAAAGCTCTCGCCACTGGCGGACTGTCAAAACCTTAAAAAAGAACGCCGGCTGGTCGGCCTGCGGCTTTTCCTTGTCACTACGCAGCACAACTCTGTGCTGACTTTTCGGGTCCAAAAATAACGGCATCGCTTTGCTCCTTTAAGAAAATAGAATTATTTGTCCGGCCCGGTACTTTTGCCCGGGGCCGCTTTTACACTTTCGAGGTACTGCTTTTGCAACTCATCCGGCAGCGATCCCCAAAGGGTCGCAAGCTGATCGTCGGTCGCATTTTTCAGGCCGCCGCGGTTTTTGCAGATGGCGGCCCGGATATTGTCTTTTGATGCTTTCATATTTCAAATCCCTAAAAAATATTCTGTTTCGTTCGATTTTATGCTTTTCAGTTAAAAGCATAAAAACCTGTTACCCGGCTGCGATCACGACCGCGTTGTCGCTTGCTGCCGCCGAGATGCACATCCCGGTAAAGTCCAGCGTCGCAATGCCATCCCGCTCGCCTGGGGTCAGCTCGGTCGTCTGGACCGCCGCTGCGGTAAACGTCACCGTGTTGGTGCCATCGGAAACCTGCAGGACGATCGCCGCGGTGGTGCCTATTTTCAAAATGCCGTCGAAATCGTAACCGGCGATAAGATCGTCCTCGCAATCACAGGTGATCGTCGGTTCGGTTGTGCCGATGGCTGCCGACAAAATGCCGGTCGAATCCGAGGCATCCGGACGCAGGACGACGTTGTTGTTCATTTTCAATAAATAGTTCGCGATCAGGATGTTCTCGCCGCCGAGGGTAAAGGTCCCGCTCTTGATCTTCATCGGGGTCTGCCTGCTCGGTGCGTATGCGGGAAGTGCCTCGGTGTCGTCGGCATACTTGCCCATGAAATTACAGGTGACGATCATGTCGACGCCGACCTCGCCGCCGAACTCGACCTCGCCCATCGCACCGTAAAGGGTTTTCTTTTTGCCATCTTCCCATACAATGATCGTTATCGTCTCGTCGGCGGAGTGGGCCGATTGGACCTGCAGCCCGCCGGCCAGGCCGCAGCCCTGGAGGACGATCAGCTGGGCGGGATCGATGAACGCGCCGCCGGATGACCGCAGCAGGAACTTGAACGAACACTCGCCGGAGTCGGCCCCGTGGGTGCCGACGTGGGTCGGCTGCCGGTATAAGCCGCTCCCGTTGCGCCGCTCGAAGTTCCGCGTCTGCTTGATGTCCAGGTCGAATACGCCGATGGCGCTGTCGGCGACTTCCACGCCGCCTTTGGTCGCCTCGAGCTTGACCTTGATGACTCGTTTTTCTTTGAAAAGTGGTGCCGATAATGCCATGATATTCTCCTTTGTCTTTTATCCTTTTGTGTATGGGTCATTGTTTTTGGTCGCGTAATCGACCGATATTTTTAAAGCAATTCCGCCGAGGCTGCCGTCGTTGCTGTCCCAGGTCGTGCCGCCGTGGAAATTAGTATCGCGGGCGAAGTTGCCGCGGGTCAGATCAACGGTTAGTTTTTTCTGTATGTCTGCGACGATGCGGTTGCGGCGGGTGTCGATCGGGTCGGTGTCCTCGTCGCTGTCGCGTAAAAAGACGACGATCCAAAAGAACTGCCGCCAGTTTTTCCGCTGTAGCTCGGTGGTCAGCGCGTCGGACTCGACCTGGTTGATCAGCACTTCGAGATCCTCCCAGGGCGTCTTGATGTCCTTCTTGCGTGGCCGGTGGGCATTCAATGTGTAGTTGTCGCCGTTGACCGTGGTGACCGTGTTTACCGTTGTGGCGATGTTGTCGGCGATCAGGTCGATTATTGGGGTTGTGAAAGCCATTATCCAACCCTCCTTTCGTCGAGTTTCAGCCCAATTTGGATGATTATGTGCCGTTCCAATATTGCTGCGAGCACCTCTGGGAATGTTTCCGAGAGTTCCCCAAGCGACGGACCGCGTAGCTCTGAAATCGGCAGGTTTGGGTGTTGTTTGTACCATTCGGGCCATTTGTTTACATCTCGCCGGTCGATCCGTTTAAATATCCCGGTGTGACCGCTGGGCATCGTAGCTTTAAATGCTTTACCAACCAGCCGTCTCCGCCCAAAAGCCTCTTTGGTTTTGGTTGCACTGATATTATCTATTAGTTGGTCGCTGAAAAATATCAATGGAATCGGAACTCCTGATATTCTCAACTGCGCCTCCCAGTGGTTCAGCGTCGCCTTTGTTAGAGTTATCCCGCTTTCGACATCGAAGCCGTGCAAGCCTGCTGTCCTTGACACCCAACGTGCGATCTGCGTTTTACCCTCGCGACCGGTGCGGTTGATCGCGCGGCTCATAAGTCTAGGCATTGCCCGCGGAATACCAAAGAAATTATCTCTGATCTTGTTTACCTCTTCCTGTTCAAATCGAATTTGGATCAGCCCTTTGTCTGCCATCAGACGCCCCCTCCCAGTGCCAGCTCGAGCGAGGCGGCATCTTCGTTGATCCGGCGGACGATGTTGCAGTTTACCACTGCGCCGCCCAGGCGGACTGCCAGGGCCACACGGTCCAGGCCGGTGTCGAGCTCCGAGGAGCTGATGCCGAGGGTACTGCTGTTTTTGACGACGATGACGAACGCAGGGGACCTGCCCTGCGGTGCCGGCGGTACTGATGCCGGGGGCTGGCGGTCGACGATCGCCTCGATCGATCGGGAACCGACGCCGCCGGGTTTGTAAATTATCGTTTCGCCCGATGCGTCGAGCGCTGCATCGATGCCATCGTTGAGCTCGTCGTCGAGGTCGGTGTCGGTGGCGGCTGCGGCCAACCGAACGGTCACCGCCGGCGATGGGGTCGACGCCCCGGCCCCGGTGGTGCTGTATGCGACGAACGTGTACGGGACATCGTTTAGTAAACTGCTGACGGTGATGTCTCCGTCGCCGCTGCGGTTGCCGCCTGCGGTCCATGTGGTGTCGGTGCTGCGTTTATAAAGCAGGTAGTTTGTGACCCCGGCATCGCCGTCGATGGTGATCGTTACCGCAAGCGTCCCGGCTGCCGCCGAGATCGACGGTGCATCCGCCGCCGAGGCGGCACCGAAACCTAAACCGATATTTGCAACTGTCAATGGCATTTTACGGCTCCACCTTTTGACCGATTACATGAGAATCGTCTGTCACATTGGTGCCATCCGATTGTTTGAGATCCTTGCGGGCCAGCTCGGTGGCGGTGCCCTTGATCTTGTGGACCTCCTGCCGAGGCGTCTGCGTGGTGTCGACGGTGACGTCGGGGTCCTGCATGTTTTTTATGAAAGTAATCTCCGTCGCCGTCAGCGATGTCGTTGCCGTCAGCACTACGATCTTGTCGATATTAAAGACGTGGCTGGCAACTCCAGTTCCCGGGGGGTCGTGCGCGAACTTGATCGCCATCGCACCGGTCGATGGGTTTATGTGGTCGGGGGACAGCGAGAACTGGTACATAATGATCGCCGTGCCCTTGCCGATCTCGCCGATCTTTTCAAAGTTCGACGATGTATAGTTGTAAGCCTGGATGTCCATGTGATGGGTCCCGCCGCCGTTGTAAAATCCCCACATCAAAACCTCGATCGGATCTTCGGCACCATCGTCTGCTGTGAATGTCGCGTCAACCTCCAGCCGTGTGCCGGAGTTTATTTCGCCGGTTGCAAAATAAGTACCATCAACAACGTCGACGTCGCCGGCAACACCGCCATCGTTGTCGCCGACCGTTCTGGCGATCGTGGCGATCGTGTATGCCTTTGATGCAACGGAACCTGCGCCGGTCAGCCATGCAAGATCGCCCCTTGACCGCATTTCTTTCAGCGAGTCACGGGCGGCCTCAAAATCTGCGCCGCTATTACCGTCTGCGAGCTTTTTGATGTTGTCGGCGAGCGTTGCACCGCCGCCGTCTATGTCTGCGGGAATGCCGATTAGAGCATCTGACGGTACAACATAGGCTTTTCCACCGCCTTGAGGTCTATCCGCCGCTGGAGCAAAAGTAAAAATACCTTCGGCACCGTTATACTCGGTTATTGTTCTTACAATTAAATATTCTGGTTCAGTCTCACCGGGAAAAACAAGAAGCCCACCCGGAAAATGATTACCATCAGAAGGTGCGGAGGAAATCTGTAATGTTGTTGCCGTTCTGTCCGTTACTTCTATTGTGCCGGACATCAAAATATGTGCCGCAACTAATTTATCCACTTGTATTAAAATAGCACCACCATCGGCAGGTGTTGCTCCAGCGACTTGTGCAGCATTTGCATTTAATTGGTTATTTGTTAGGGTTACTGCCACATCAAGCATTGAACCGACATTGACACGCCCGTTTTCATCCATAGAGTCTAAACTATATATGTCGGTTAATACAGCAACCGCAGTATCTGCTTGGTCCGATGTGAACGCGATTTCAAGGTAATCCCAAGTCGTTCCGGCGCGGCTCATTATAATTTCTTTACTAAGCCACGGTGTAGCTAAATCCGTGGCCGTAAAAGACCCTGACAGTTCATGAACGGTTTTGCTGGTACTATTGCCAGCACCAAGTTTAATTACATAGTCTATTACAGCACCAATTGTAAGGTTGGTGAATTTTACCAACACTCTTAGCCTTAATCCATTAGCATTGCTTGGATTTGCGAAATGACCGGTATCGCTAATTGCACCAGAACCATTAAGAGGTATATCTGTCGGGCCAGCCTGTAAGTCTACTGTACCTGAACCTTGTGCTAATAATATCATTTTATGCTCCAGCTATAAAATAGTGTGTATAATCTTTTGTTTTTGATATACCTTTTGTTCCATACCCTGTTATTTTTATATTTGCCTTCATCCCGTCAGGTGTAAAAACAACGTAAGGGATTATTTCGATTTTTAAATACGCATTGTCTGCTGCATCAGGCGCCAATACTGAACCTGGCAATTTAATATATGGTACGTTATTTATAACAACATCTATATCATCCGGATGATAGTGACCACATATTACAGCCTGTACATTCCCTGCGGCTTCTATCAGAGTTTGATAGTCTGCATAATTAGAGGCGTATGTCCATTGCCATTCAGTTGCTAACCATAAAGGATAATGCGTCAAAACTATAACCGGTAACGTAGACGCATTAAGTTGCGTCTCAAACCAAGTTAATTTACCGGCTTCTGTTCTATTGCTCCCCGAACTCAATACAACAAACCTAATCCCCCCGACATCGTAAGTGTAAGATATGTACCCGCCTAAGTCTGTATGGGTATTAGCTCTCGTCACATGGTTTGCATCCACAGATGATATAAAATCCGCACCTGCAAGTTTGGCTGTTTCGTGATTTCCTTCTGTTCCTATAACTGCGGTCGGCAGCCCAAGACTTTGTGTCACCAAAGCGTCTAACAATGCAATTCTTGTTCCATCTTCCGAGGTTGTATCAACCCAATCGCCAAGATTGACACAAGCCTGTATTGTTCCATCACCATTAAATTCGTCTACAAATTCCTGCATTCTCTGTGTTCCAGTAGAATATCTTCTGTATTCCTCTGGACTCCCACCGATCGACCATGACGGATCATCTGCGTTATCGCCTGTCTGCACATCAGTTATTACTGCGAATGTCAAAACCTGTGAGTTCATACTAATTCCTAACAGCCTAAAATCTGAATAATTAACCGTGCCATCTTTATTAAAATCGCAATAACTATCTTCTGTAAGCCACTCACATGCGAAATCGTTTACTGTTATGCCGCTACAAACACACGACAGCAATATTAAAATAAGGCAACAACTGTGTTTCAATTTCACGATTTTTTTATATCCCTTTTCAGTTCCTTATCAAGATCGATCACCGCCTGCTGTGCCCTTCGATGAGCGTCGATCTCGGCATCTGTTTTGCAGTCGTCAAACAACAAAAACAAAAGCCGGTTGATCTCCTCGATCTCTTTGCCCATCTTTTTAGTCCTTCAAACATGGCCGGGCCTTTAGCCCCGCCGCGATCTCTGCCAGGGCCTTGTTGTTTTCCTTCATCACCCCGAGCAGCTGGTCGTCCTTTTTCTCGATCACGTCGACCAGCCGTTTTCGCTCCAGCTCGAACCGCAAATATATTTTGTAGATCCCCACCAGGGTCATCGCACAAAGTCCGAGTGCCCCATACTGCAGGTACGGTCCGACGACCGGCAGTTGCGCTGCGACTGCGATGATCCCGGAAACCGAAACGGCGCCCGATATTGTTGCCAATGTTATTATCCCATCGATCATTTTTTGCTCCCTGTCGTAATCGTTATTTTTTCCCCGCGAGGATTTTTCCGCGGCATCGAACTTTTTTTTGCGAACAGCTTGACCGCCGTGTAAACATACCAGGCCCGGAACCTGTTCATCCCGTCGGCGATGCAGTGTTGCTGCAAAAGCCGGTCGGCATAATCCCTCCACTTTTTCCGATCGATCAACCCCTCACGCATCAACTGGTAAAGTGCATCGTGGACCAGTGAGCCATACATGAAATTCTTTGTATCGATCGCCGGGCCGCTTGGCCCGTCCCATGCGTATCCTTTGGCGATGAACAGCTTCCCGCCGGCGATGGCGATGTATTCGTTATTAACGTCAGGCAGGCCGACGACGTAAACATTGATGTTCTCGAGCAGTTCGTATTTGTAACCGATCAGCTTGCGGTATGTTAAAGTGTTCATTTGCCGCCCCCTGCCTGAGCGCTGATGACCCCGGCATCGAAGCCGAGCTCAAATTCGGATTTTTGTTTGTCCAGGCCGAACGTCCAGCCGCCGGGTCCGGTGATCGAAAGTCCCTCGAGCGACTGCGCGCCCCATCGGATGTATTTGGCCGTGACAACTCGCCCGTCAGCTACGGGGACCGACAGCTCAACGGACGAAAAGCAGCCGGTAAGCCCCAGGGCAAACAAAACTAAAATGACTATTTGTGCAAACCGCATAACCGGTCCTCCGAAAAACTCCGCAAGCGACCGGCCGGGCATCCCTTCCCGGCCGGGGCCTGCTTAACGGAGCGTCGCGCGATGAACGCGATTATGTGTTTGTCAATTTGTACGCGAGCAGATCCGTCTCTGCCATCTCTGCCTCGTCGGTGTCATCTTCCATACGGATGATATCGGCCTTGACATCCTCGTCGCGATAACTCTCGATGATCGGCAGGTCCGAGGTGTACTGTGCATTGATGATCGTCCGCATAAAGCTCGGGGTGTCGAGGTCGTCGCCTTCGTTTGCCAAAACTGCCAGATACATCACGCCTGCGGTCCATATCTGCGCGTCGACTTCGGTGATTCCGACGTTTGCCGAGTCCTGGATGCTTTCGGCGACTATCACCTCTTTGAGATCCAGCATCGCCGCAACCTGAGATGGCTGCAGTTGCGATGGCTGAACGCCGTCGCCGAGCCTGAACGTATACTTGCTCTTGTCGACCACCTGGTCGGTTTTCAACAGCTCCTGGAAGTCGGCACGCGGGATGACCAGTGAAATATCGCTGCTCATGACACCGCTGGCATCTTTGATCGTATTCATGCCGGTCTCGAGGTCGGTCAGTGGTACACCCGATGCAACGGTTGACCATGCGGTCGCGACGTTGGTGTTGGAAAGTCCGGCCGCGACGTACGCTGCGTGGACCCGTGCCTCCCAGTTGAGAAGCATCTGGAACATCAGCACGCGGGTCGCATGCGCCTCGGCGTCGAACATGCGGGCGTAGTTTTTCCGTTTGCGATCGTCGATCGGGAATTTCAGCCCGTGATTCTCGCAGTCGTACGAGCCCTTGCCGTACTCGGCGCCGATGCTGTTGAAACCGCCGTCTGTGCCGCGGTCGTTGTTGTGGCGTTTTTTGAAGTTCTCACGCAGAAAGATCGGATAGTCGCCCTTCTGGAACGGGGCCATGAATTTCGGGGCCGCTTTGTGCGCGACGAATTTTTTCGTCGCTTTGTCGTCAGCGTACTCGTTGGCGAGTACCTGCAGCGCCGGCCGAAAAATGGCGGTTGTGCTTTCTGGATTAAATCCCATCGTTGAATCCTTTCAACTTTAAACTTTATTGACTTTTAAAAAACAATTCTCTCCCCGCCGCTCCCCTCCACTTGGCCGGGTCCTGCTTATCTGTCCTGCGTGTAATAAATGTAATCGACGAGCAAGGTCTCTGCGTTGGCGCCGCCTGCTTTTAGGCCCGCGACCAGGTGCATCTCTTCGAGGCCGGCGATCAACATGGTAACCGCTGTGCCGGCAACACCGTCGACGTACGGGGTGATGGTTGCTGTGACGCCGTCTTTGAACTCGTAACGGAATCCGAGCTTGTGCCATGTCGCAGATGTAAACGTCCCGACGCTTAATTCGGTGTCCTGGGTGCCTGCGTTGGATACCTCGAAGTTCCATAACAACTCGTCAAAGAGCTTAAAGAACACGGCCCCGTCGTAACTAGCCGCCGGCCCCGCACCTGCGTCCTGCAGGAAGTTGGCGGAAACAGTGTCCGACAGACCGATGATGATATTTGCATCGTTGGTGTTCGCCTCGGTCAGCTTTACGCGGGCCTCAAAGAAACCGTTCTTGTCGGTCTGGAACTTAAATACTTTGTGCAACGACGAAACGTATGACTCATCCTGCGCGTTTACGTCGGTTGCGATCGAAAGAACGCCGCCGTTGGCGTCTGTCGGTGCGATTGCTCCGCCATCGGATACCTCGGCATAACCGCCGACCGTCGCTGTGTTGTCGTACGTATAGAAATCATCTTTATAGATGATCTGCCCGAGGTCGCTGACGACCGGGCTGGCACCTGCGATGCTCCAGATAAGTGCCGGGAAGATCGCGCCGTTGCCAGACGCGGATTCGATGGCAATACCGATCTGCGGGCCGATCGCGGCATCTGTAACCTTGCCATCGGTGGTGACATATAGATCGGCACTGGCCGAGATCGCTTTGCTGGCGGTGACCGGCTCAATGCTGCTGCGGAGTAAACGCAAACTTGTTTTAACACTCGATGCAACGGGCTCTGTCGACAGTCCGACCGGCACCTCGCCGGCGTCTGCATATTTGGCCGTGCTGGAAGTCAGCAGGCAAAGTCTGTCAGCGACAAGGGCCTCGCCGCTGGTTACTGAAATCGGCCCTTCATTCCTGTATTTTGACATTTGTGTTCTCCTTGAAAATTTGCTTTTTAACTTTTTAAAAAAACGACTTTTCTCCCCGCCGCTTCTTTACCGGCTGCGGTTACGGTTTTTCAGGCCGGTTTTTCTGCTGGTCCTCGACCCATGCATCGTACGATGTTGGGTATTTGGCAACCGCTGCGGTGATCGCCTTGGTCTTTGTCATGCCCTTGCCCTCGGTTTCGAGCTTTTCGACCGCGGATGCGAATGTCGACGCCTTGCCATCGTCGTCACCGTCGGCATCGGTCTTGACTTCGTCCTCTTTTTTGTCGGTGGCGATCTGGGCGATCGCATCGCTGCCGCCTGCTATGATGGCCTCGAGCTTTTTGTTCGCCCCTGCGAGCTGCTCGTTGACCGCTGCGACGTTTGCGAGGCCCGTCTCGACAGCAACGTCGAATGCCTCGGCCTTTGCCATTGTCACGGTCATCGCCGTGGTCTCGGCTGCCTTTTTGCGGATGTCCGCATACTCGTCGCCGGCAAGCGTCTCGTTGATCGAGGTCAGTCGAATGCCCTCTGCTTTTACCGCGGCGTCGATAACTTCCTGCGTGATCGCGGCGGGTTTTTCTTTATCTGACATGTCTAACTCCTTGCTTTGAATAGTTTCATTTTGCTCGGCCACGTCGGCCGCTGCGATTGTGTTTTCCGTCCGCAACGCGGGCGGGTTGGTTTCAAGTGCTGCAAGTGCCTGGTCGCGAGTCATTACCCCGTCGACGAGGTTGTGCTCCTGTGCGACGGCGCCGACAAAACAACGCCCATCTGCGACGGCCCGGAGCTGTTCGTCGCCGAGACCGGCGTGCGCCCTCCCTTTTAAGACAGCCGACAAAAAGACCTCGAACATCCCGTCGATGTTTTCCTGGATGGCCGCGGCGTTTCCCTCGGTGATCTCGACGCCCGGCGAACCGATGCCCTTGTTGTCGCCGCTGCGGAAGATCATATATTTTAGGCCGAGCTTCTCGGCACGGACCGATGAGTCGACGTATAAACAATAAACTCCGATCGAGCCGACGTTGCCGGTGACGTTGGTGAATATTTTGTTCGCGCCGGCCGCGATCCAGTACGCCGCCGATGCGCCCAGGTCGTCGATAAACGCAACGACGGGCTTGGCGAATGTCGCATCGTAAATACTGGCCGCAAAATCGGCGAGGCCGTTGACATTGCCGCCGGGCGATTCGATGTGCAGCATTATCTGCGTTACCTTGCGATCGTCCATCG
>SDBV01005841.1_pt1 | contig 17242 bp, 15 predicted proteins | sample 2277081 | NCBI WGS metagenome assembly SDBV01 (sample SAMN10402039, study PRJNA504765) | marine sediment metagenome | isolation source: marine sediment core GS10_PC15, 223 cmbsf | place: Arctic Ocean: Southern Knipovich Ridge | collected 2010 | reverse complement strand
GGCCCTTGTCTACAATGAAATCTACCTGTCGTCTGTTTTACATGAACGTAAGTATTGGTTAAACGCGTAGCACGTTTGGCCAGGGACCGCAAGAAAAGGGGCAGACCCGTCTTCGCTCGAAGAGTCCCTTTTTTGCTAAGTTTTTCGCGCTTATGCACGGGTTTATCGAATATTTACACATGAACGCCTATGATATCAGAATTCGCTCTCCAAAACCATACACGAGCCAGTGTCCCTGGCTTGGCGGGCAAGTTCGTATGCTTGGTTGTACTGATCGGCTACTATTTCCCATGACACAACATTTTCCAGATACTCCTTAAGGTTTCCGCCCAATTCCAGCCGCAACTGCTCGTTGCAGGCAAGTTCGACGACGGACTCACGCAGCATCTTCTTGTTTGTGAACAAGAGTCCGCCTTTACTTTCAAGCGTCTGCGCCGTCAAACCTTCCATAGGAGCGGTTGTTATGTATGGCTTGTTCAGGGCAAAGATCCGTGCCAGCGTACCGGACTGCGTCTCATCCACAGACGGCAATACTATGAAGTCGCAAATCGACATCATTTTGTAATACACATCGCCTCGTGGGATGAACTCATGATAATGCGCCAATCCCCTGCTCTCCAGAAACTGGACCTGCCCCTTCCATGCCTCATAGTTCTCCTTGTCGTTGGGGTCGCGCATGGCGCCGGCCGCCAGAAGGTCCCAATTGACACCTGTCTTCTCATGAATTTCCGCCTCGATGCTTTCCCACATCGAGGTTAGAATGTCCCAACGCTTGTTGGTCTGAATCCAACCGATAAGCCCAACGACATGAGGCGCCAAATTATCTATTCCCAGCTCCTTGCGTAAGTTTGGGATTTCCTCCATTCCCCATCGCCTGTCAGACCGCGCACCGTGGGGAACAACCATGACGTTTTTCGGGGTAGGCCATCCCCTTTGCGGGAAGTTCCAGTTCAGACGCCACTTCTGATAATGGCACTTAAGCAAGAGAACGCCAACACTCTTGCAGACCTGGTATACGAAATTGGCTTCGACATCCGTTAATCTGCCGTGAACCGTGTGCGGCTCGACAACGACAGGCCAATCTGATATTGCATCGAGAAGCGCGAGAAATCCGTCGTTCTGGTCGCTCTGTCCGCGCTCGTCAATGTACCGATAGAGACCATATTCATGCTGAATGTGAACGGCATACGGCTTCAGTTCACTGATCTTCTCGGCCACGGGCTTCCACCAACGCTTGTTGGACATGTCGATTAGCGGAAATACGCCATCGCCCTCACCGTCTGTGTGCGATATCACGAGGACTTGCCGGTCCGGGTTTGCCTTCTGAATAAACTCCCGTGCCTCTTCGCAGAAAGTCGCAATTCCGCAAAGACGGGGCGGGTATGAACTTATCATTACTATCGGGTCTTTGGCCACAGAATAAACCTCATACTGATTTCTGATTACTTAGTCATATGAACAAAAAGGCAACTGGCATGATTCCCATGTCAGGAAACCCGGTTGCATTGATTGGCGAGGTTCTGAGCTCTATCCCTCAGGATTCCCCAAAGTCTCAACAAAAACCTTAAAAAGGTATGGGTCAAGTTGGTCACTCATTTCGCTTTTCATAATCTTCAAAGCAGGAAAGGTTTCCAAAGCATCTTTGTATGAACGCTTTGTGGTCAGCGCGTCGAAAATGTCGGCAATGGTCACAATCCTCACACAACGCGATATCTTCTCGTCTTCAAGACTATCAGGATAGCCAACTCCTGTGAGTTTCTCATGATGATGGCGCACAATGTCAAGGGCTACGTCGCTGATTGTGCCATGCTCTCCCAAAATCTCCTCGCCATAGCCAGGATGGGTCTTCATAATGCGCCACTGTTCGTCGGAGAGTTTGCCCTTACAATTCAGGATTTCCGCACCAATGCGGCACTTACCGATGTCGTGCAACAAGGCCCCTTCGCCGAATTCTTCCATACTAACACCCAGGTCGGGATATGCGCGCTGTGCCAAGGCGACGCTGAAAACGAAGACGTTTACGCTGTGCGTGTATGTGTAGTAGTCAAAGGATGTGACCTTAAGCAAATGGCTGAATGCGCTACTGTCCTTGAACATGAATTGCACCGTGTTTTTTACCAATTCCTTACTTCTTGCGATGCACTCCATCGAACGCGGCTCATCGAACACGTCTTTAACAAGCCCTTGGGCCGAAGTGTACAAAACTTCGGCTTTCTTTTCAGTAGCCACCGAATCATCGTTCAGTATATCGCCAAGATGGGCTTCCACGTACTTTCTGTACTCGCTCTCCTGGTCCGACCGGACCCAGAGATTGTCCACCTTGTTGTCGGTCAGCCGCCCCCTGGCCTCTTCAGTAAATGGGAGGTTCTTCTGCCGGTACAAAACGGGCTGCTGATTCGATTGCGACTTCAAATACATATCGAAATCAGTAACCGTGTCGAGCCGCAAGCTCGTCAACGGTACAGCAAAGAATTCAAGTGCATTTCCCCCTGTCAGCGTGGTCGTCATTAATTCACCTCTCCTAAATTTACTATCGGTTTCGCGTCTATCTTCATCGTGGTTCAGTCATCTTTCTTTTCAGACGAATCATTGTCTTCATTCTTGAAGGCCAGTGCCAGGATTTGATCGACAATTAGTGTCGCTGCTCCCAAATATGCCAGTTTCCCGGCAGCAGTTCCCATTTCGCCCAGTTTGTCCGTGTCCGACAACATTGAACTAATCAATTCAGCCAACCGGTCCGCGGTGCATTCGCTGTCCAGAACAACGACGGCGGCACCTGCTTCTTCAAAAGCGCGGGCATTTTGTTCCTGGTGGTTTTCCGCCGCATGCGGATACGGCACAAGAATCGAGGGCTTGCCCATCGCGGCTATCTCGGCCGTGCTCGATGCCCCCGCGCGGCATATGATAAGGTCTGCCGCCGCGCAGGTTCCCGCCATGTCATCCACAAAAGAAAAAACTTCGACACGCGCGGCAACACTTTCGGCCTTTTGCCTGGCTTCACCTACGTCGTGCCTTCCCGTCATCCAAAGAAACTGCACCTCATCTTCAGCGAAACGCGCAATAGCTTCTCCGAGAGCGCGATTCAAAGATCTCGCTCCCTGGCTTCCGCCATACACAAAAACGACGGGAACCGATTCGTCAAGCTCAAGGCTTGCCCTTGCCTGCGATCTAGCAGGAAGAGACAAGAAGTCTGTGCGAACAGGGTTTCCCAGTACGCAACTTTTCTCTAGCGAATAATCGCCTTTTGTGTCGGGATAGCTCAAAATGAGCATCTTGGCCTTTGGCGCCAGAAGCTTGTTGGCCATTCCGAGCCGCTTATTCTGCTCATGGATGATGAGCGGCACCTTCATTAGCCAGGCCGCTACACCCAATGGCACAGACACATAGCCACCCGTTGCCAAAACGACTTGGGGGCGAAAGTTGCTAATATGGATCATCCCGTAAAGGACGCCGAAGAACAGCTTTATGAGAACGAACACACCAAGTACTCTGAATTTCCTCGGCCATGACTGCACAGGCACTGAGCGGAAAGAAAGAGACAATGAGGCGCAAACACGCTCCTCAAGACTGCCCTTCTTCCCAACCCATTGAAGGACTAATTGTTTGTCTCTGGCCTGGAGTTCCTGCACCACGGCCACGGCGGGCGATATGTGCCCTCCGGTCCCTCCGCCAGTTATCATTATACGCATAATCGAGGCTCAGGCAGCAGACACATATAGCTAAAAGCGTCAAGCAAGCTGTCGTGTGAGCCAAGTGTCGAAATGTTCTCATCTTCCATACAGTGTTATTAACATTTATCGAGTAGTTTTTCAAGCTAAAAAACTGCTAAAAACTGGCCTGCTCCGCAAATCCGGCAACATCTTCGACCAATCTTACGCTAAAATAAGGGCAAATTCACGAATTCCAGTCAAGATTATTTCCTGTGTGCTGCGTGTAAAAGGTGCCCTGTAATCCTAGATTTTCCTGATTATTGAGATTGTCCCGGTGGCTTTTTCGCATTGTCTGGCGCTTTGCTTTCCTTGCTTAGGTTATCGACATGTGCTATCCTTTTGACTGTAATCGAATGAGCATTTTTTCATGTTTTATGTTGATGATGTTCTCAATAAACAACAAACGGGAAAGGTCGGGGGAATGAAAAGACTTGTCGCGCATTGTTTGTGCTTGGTTGTTCTGGCGGTAGTGATCCTGTTCAATGGCCCCGCAGAAGCTGAAATTATTGATGCTATTGTGGCAAGCGTAGGGAACGAAGTAATCCTGAGAAGCGAACTTCTAAACGAAATAGCGCCTATGCTGAATGAGCTTCGTAAGACAGCTTTGAGTGAAGCAGACTTTCAGCAGCAAGCCCAGGATCTTCTTAACAGGGTCATGAAGCAGAGGATCGAGACGAAACTCTTAGTTCGTGAGGCCCTTTTGTTAGGGATAGAGGTGGACGAAGACCAAACTGAAAAGCGTTTCAATGACCTGCAAAGCAGTTACCCCTCCAGTGAAGTCTTCCTGCGCGAACTTGAGGCATCGGGGCTTACAGCCCGTGATTTGCGGGCCAGGCTAGAAAAGCAAACTATGGCAGCGAGAATGTCATTGGCAAAACGCAGGCAATTGGAAAGCGAAGTTGTAGTGTCGGAAACAGAGGTCGCCCAGTATTACGAGGACAAAAAAAGCGACTTCATTCAATCTGAGCGTGTTTTGGTTCGCCAGATTTTCGTGATGGCAAAAAAGGACCCGGATGAACGTGCCGTTGCCCGGGCAAAAGTTGAGCAACTTTGCACTGAATTGGAGGCAGGAGCGGATTTTGCAGAATTGGCTAAAGCGTATTCAGACGCGCTTGGGGCCGAACAGGGCGGGATAATCGGCTGGAAGGTCCGCGGCGACCTGAAAGCCGAACTTGAAGATGTAGTTTTCTCACTTCCCGTAGGCTTGTGCAGCGATGTATTGGAAACTCAAGGCGGCCTTCACCTTCTCAAGGTTGAACAGCGCAAAGAGGAAGCCCTTACGCCTCTACTTGAGGCGCGCAAAACAATCGAGCCAATACTTCGCAGACAAGCGGCATTAGAACAATACGCGAAATGGATAGCCGGACTTCACAAACGAAGCCAGGTACGTGTGTTCATGTAAAAATGTTTGTTCGCACAATGAAAATGGCCTTCTGGGTCACGTACGACCACTTGGGGAAACTTATGCTGGCCAATATGATATGGGTTACGGCATTAATAATTCCCGCTACGATGCTTTGGGCGGCAGTGAATTCACAGGCATCCGCAGTGCTGTCGACGCTTTTGGGGGTACTGGCACTAATTACCCTAATCCTGGCGCTGCCCGTTTCCACGGCTGGTCTCGCCCACATGGTCAAGGAATTCATTGAAACCAGAGACGGCTCTGTGCGAACGATGCTTTCCGGAATGCGCATTTATTGGAAACGAGCCGCTTCGTTGGGTTTCATTTTCTCGGCCATATTTGCCTTACTTGGCACAAGCGTATGGTTTTATGCTACTCGATTGCATGATACCTTGCCTTGGTTGGGTTATGGCTTGAGCGCATTCAGTTTATGGTGCCTGCTGTTTGTGGTACTATGTTCTGTTCTGGCCATTCCGACTTTGGTTCAGAAAAAGGAATCGGTACGCGTCACGTTGAAACTGAGCGCCTTGTTGGTTGCGCATAATCCATTCTTTGTATTTGGACTGGCGCTCAACCTTCTATGCGTTATGATTGTTGTGCCGCCTCTTGTTTTTTTGTTGTCAGGCGCTGTCGGGGTAGTACTAGTTTCAAGCGCCTACGAAATGTTGTCGAGGAAGTACGACAGGATTGCACAGGCCGACCGTGGTGCCGAGAATATAGATGATGAGAAAACCGATGATTATCTGAGCCGGGGACTCAGAGATTTCTTGTTTCCTTGGAAGAATTAGGAGTTTTCGGGGAAACATCGGAAAAACACATTAGGAAGGAGAAGTAGAGGAAATGACCAGAATAACCGGAGTACAAGGGAGAGAGATTCTCGATTCGCGCGGCAACCCAACGGTTGAGGTAGACGTTTACCTGGCCAGCGGAGTTGTCGGGCGTGCAGCAGTACCTTCAGGTGCATCGACAGGCGAGAATGAAGCCGTGGAATTGCGCGACGGCGATCCAAAGCGTTATTTAGGAAAAGGCGTCCTAAAAGCCGTAGAAAACGTAAACAGCGTTCTGGCCGAGGAGTTGCTAGGGATGGACGCCATTGAGCAGCGTGAAGTTGACAAGCTGATGTGCGCGCTTGACGGCACAAAAAACAAAGGCAAACTCGGCGCAAACGCTATACTGGGCGTGTCTCTGGCCACGGCCAAAGCCGCCGCAATGGCGTTGGAAGTACCTTTCTATCGCTATGTGGGTGGATCCAACGCACATGTTCTGCCACTTCCAATGATGAACATACTCAATGGTGGGTCGCATGCGGACAACAACGTAGACTTGCAGGAATTCATGGTAATGCCCGCCGGGGCAAAATCCTTCAAAGAAGCTCTTCGTATGGGCACGGAAGTTTTTCACAGTTTGAAAAAGGTACTTAAAGACAAGGGCCTGAACACCTCGGTGGGCGACGAAGGTGGGTTTGCGCCGGATCTGGGCTCGAATGTCGAAGCGATAGAGGTGATACTGAAGGCAATCAAGAATGCCGGTTACAAGGCCGGCGAAGAGATCTGGATAGCTCTGGATCCGGCATCGAGCGAGTTCAAGAAGGGCGCGAAATACGTCCTTAACGCCGAGAAAAAGCCAAAACTCTCCTCCGAGGAAATGGTACAGTTCTACGTGGACTGGGTGGCCAAGTATCCAATTATCTCAATCGAAGACGGGATGGCTGAGAACGATTGGAAAGGTTGGAAGACAATGACCGAGGCGCTTGGCGCTAAAATTCAGTTGGTTGGCGACGACTTGTTTGTCACCAATACACAATACATCAAGAAGGGTATTGACATGGGTGTAGCAAACTCGGTCCTGATAAAGGTCAACCAGATCGGTACGCTCACCGAAACGCTGGAAGCGATAGAGATGGCACATAGGGCCGGATACACAACTGTAATCTCGCACAGAAGCGGCGAAACGGAGGATTCAACGATTGCGGACATCGCTGTTGCGACCAATGCCGGACAGATAAAGACGGGATCGGCATCTCGCAGTGACCGAATAGCCAAGTATAACCAGTTGTTGCGTATTGAAGAGGAACTCGGCGGCCAAGCTGAATTTCTTGGGATTGATGCTTTTTACAGCACAAAGTAATACAATACAGTTATAAAGTTTAACGGGGGCGTTGCATTGCAGCGCCCCCGCTTGCAGGCAAGCTCGAATGGCTCAGACTAACAAAAGGTGGTATTGGCTGACACTGATGGCTATGCTATTGGTATTGGCGGCGTATGCTTACAAAAGAGATTTGGTGGGCCAATACTGGAGTTATCGCGACAGCGAAATTGAATTGGACAAATTAGAGCAAAGTTACGATTCGCTTGAACAGGAAAAACAGGAAAAGACAGGCAGAGTAGAGCGCCTTGATGATGATCCAATCGAAATTGAAGCCACGGTTCGCCAAACAAAAGATCTTGTTCGGGAAGGCGAAACTGTCTATCGAATCGAAAAGGTTGACGATGGCAATTCAGATGAGTGAGGTATAATCCATAAACCTTACACGCGAAATCTTGCTGCAAAGCCAGGATGAAGCAGTCAAGCTGCTCGGTAAGAACGGCGAACTGCGAAAGCGCATTCAGGCGGAAATCCCTGTTCGTATTGTTGACCGTGGCTCGAAAGTCATGATCATGGGTGATTCCTCATGCGCTGAAATGGCCTGTAACCTGCTCAATGAAATGTTGACGGCTGTACGTCATGGCCACACGCCGTCCGTTGCGGACATCACCTATGCCATTGGCGAAGTTCGCAATAAAAGGGGGAGCGATCTTGGCGATACGCTGGGTACAGTGCCGCCGATATTGAGAAAGGACCTCCGAATAAGGGCCAGAACGCACGGTCAAAAGAAGTACCTGGATGCCATGAACACCCATGAGGTAACTGTGGTGATAGGGCCGGCTGGAACAGGCAAGACATATCTCGCAATGGCGGCGGCAGTTTCAGCTCTGATTAACAAAACGGTCAATAGGCTTATTCTTACAAGGCCGGCCGTTGAAGCTGGCGAAAGCCTTGGTTTCTTGCCGGGAAATTTGGAGCAAAAGGTCAATCCTTATTTGAGACCGCTATATGATGCGCTGTATTCTATGGTGGATATTGACAAAGTCCATCACTTCATGGAACACGAAAAAATTGAAGTCGCTCCACTCGCCTTCATGCGAGGGCGAACCCTTGCAAAGTCCTTTGCAATACTCGATGAAGCTCAAAACACTACATCGGAGCAGATGAAGATGTTCCTTACGAGAATTGGTGAAGGCTCAAGAGTAGTAATCACGGGAGATGTCACACAGACAGATCTGCCTAAAGGAAAAGAATCGGGCCTTCGGGAAGCCCACCGGGTATTACAAGGAATTAAAGGAATATCGGTAGTCGAACTGACCGTCGACGATGTTGTCCGGCACCCTATAGTGCAGAACATAGTTGATGCGTATGAGGCTCAAGACAGGCCTGATGACAGTCAATCGCCTGAAACTTCAAACGAAGGCACAGAAGAATAGAAAATGATTTTCAAGAGAAATAAGAAAAAGAGTCAACTGGGCAGCGGAGTTACCAGGCCAGCCCAGGAAGGCGAACAGCAGAAGACGATTAATAAGCGTCTCCAATGGTTCGGCATGGCTCTGGCGTTTGCGGTTCTGGTAGGCGTTGTAACAGAGCCGCCAGCCAAGAACACGGAATCAGTGGGTTATGATATCGATGCGACTGAAATCGCGATTCGTGACGAAAACGCCGAGTTTTCCTTCGAGGCGGTCGATGATAAGGCGACGAAAGAAGCCAAAGATGCCGCGGCGGCCAAAGTGCCTGATACTTATCAGGTGGCTAAGGAAGTTATCCAGGAACAGTTGGCCGCCTTGGACGAACGCATAAGCCTACTGCTCGACCACAAAGAAGGTGTCAAGAAAGACATTGCTGACGCCCTTCTCAATTCCGATTCGGAGCAGGATTCTCAGGAAATTGTCCAGCGAGCGCTTCTCAATCATGCCGAAGCGATTGTAAAAGATGAAAAGGAATTCTCAAACGTAAAACCTGCAAATAGCCTTGTTGCCTGGATAATGCCCGCGCCTTCGTCAATACCCACTCGGGAGTTTGAACCGGCCTCTGACGATGATGGCGCCGACACTGCCCCGCGGAAAGTAAAGAAACTGCAAGACCAGGAACAGGAAGTGGAGTTCGTTAATTTGGACAGGCTGGCCGAATTGTCCAGGGATGGGCTCGAAGAAGTGCTTTCGTTTGGCGTTCTGGATGACAGTGATGAGAGGTCTGAAAGTACAACAATACTTGTTTTGCGATCCAAAATAGTGGGTACGCAAAAGGAAAGTGAAAAGCTTCAACTCAGCAGTTTTCCGTCGCTGAAAAGCGCCCCATTGCTTCTGGCTAGTACTATTGCCCAGAAACTTGGCGAAGAGGCCTCCGCCAGTGCCGAAATAAGCGTTCTGCAAAGCGCTGCAGTTGAAATGGCGGCACTGGGCCTCAAATCAACTTTGAAATACGACGGGGTGAGGACTTCCGGCGCACGCGAAACCGCCCGCACCAATGTGCCCGATGTGATGAAAAGATTCGAAAGGGGCGAACCGATTGTTAAGCGAGGGGCAAAGCTGACCGAACAAGCGCGGGCCGAAGTAAAAACATACTGGATAAAACTCGAAGGTGGTGAAGAACCTTATGTGAGCGCATTCTCCTCGATCATAGCGAACATGATCATGATAGGATTGGCCCTTGCTTGCTTGACCCGCGCCATACCCATCCTTGCATCGCGCGACCAAAGCTACTCTCAAGCCTTGAATGTATCGCTGCTGTTGTTGGTTGCCACCCTCGTAATTGGGCGCATTGTATCCATTTTCGAGCCTTGGGGCTTTATGGCGCCTTTGACGGCGATGGCGGTTCTAATCGCAATATTACTGAATGCGCGTATAGCGGGACTGGCTGCTGTTTTGGCGGCCACGCTGGTGTCCGCGCAACACGGCTACGACTGGCCTCTGCTGGCCGTCAGCGGCGCGATGGCCTTGACGGGTGCAACGGGTATCACAAAAGTGAGGCGCAGAAGCGACATAACGGGAGCAGTTTTCAAGGCGACATTGATCGGTTTGTCGGCCACTATTGCAATTTCGTTGGCTTTCGACGCAACTTTTGGCGAGGCAACCCGGCGGCTTGCCTTGGTCATTCTCAACGGTGTGGCTTGCGCAATGATAGTGCCTGGTCTTCTCTCGCCACTGGAAAGGTTATTCGGTATAACGACAGACATACAATTGCTTGAGTATTCGGACCTGAACAACGAACTGCTTAGCAGGCTGGCCATAGAAGTGCCGGCAACTTATGCGCATTGCCTTATGCTTGGCCAGGTTGGAGAAGCGGCAGCCGAAGCAATTGGGGCAAACGGCCTGCTCGTGCGTGTCTGCGCGTATTACCATGACATAGGCAAAATGGTGAGGCCGGAATACTTCAGCGAAAACCAAACAGGGGAAAATGTTCACGACGACCTGTCACCCAGAATGAGTTCTCGGGCAATAGCGGCCCACGTTTCCCAAGGTATCGAGTTGGCAAAGGAATTCCATTTACCCAAGCCGCTCGTTGGAGGCATCAGGGAACATCACGGAACGTGCCTCATAGGCTTCTTCCACCAGCAGGCAGTGGACAAACAAAAGCACGGTGATGTGCTTGAAGAAGATTTCCGTTATCCGGGACCGAAACCACAGAGTCGCGAAACGGCCATCCTCATGATTTGCGACGCTGTCGAGTCGGGAATCCGCTCGATAAAGAGTCCGAACGAAGAACGGGTTCGTGAATTTGTGGACAAGATAATTACTGGCAGGGCGGAGGACGGACAGTTCGACCAGTGTCATCTTACGCTCAAAGAACTCGATACCATAAAGGAAGTGGTGACCAAGCGAATTCTTACGATGATGCACACCAGGATCTCGTATCCTGACAGAAAACAGGAACAGGAAGCCAATAACGTTATTGCAATGTCGGGCGGCGCTGACTAAGGGTTCGTGCCAAAATGGTGGAGTTATTTTGGCACGAACCCTAAGCGAGGAACTACGCCATGAAAGCAATACTAGACATAAGAAATGAATCCAAACGTAAGAGGCTGTATAATACGACTGCTTTCAGAAAATTGGCCGAGGAAATCTGTCAGACAGAGGGCATTGCGAGCGATGTTGAGTTGAGTGTCTTGCTATGTGATGATCCGTACATCAAGAAACTAAACCGACAGTATCGCGAGAAGAATGAGGCAACAGACGTATTGTCATTCGCGCAGAACCATCACGATCCGGACAATCTCAGGATCTTGGGCGATATAGTAATATCTCTGCAAACTGTTGAAAAACACTGCAAAAAAGACCGCGGTCTTATGCGGGGGGAAATAAAACTGCTGTTCTGTCATGGATTACTTCATTTGATAGGATATACGCATAATTCAAAGTCATCGAGAGAAGAAATGGCGGCCAAACAGGCCGGGTACCTTAACATAAGCAAACAAGCCGCGTGGCCAGCCGCACCGACAAAGTAACGAGTAATCGGGACGAGGCAGGTTGCGAGGTGGGAGCGTCAAGAGTCTTGGACGACGACACTGGGCCGAGTAGGTCCTCATCAAAAGCAAGAAATATAGTTTCAATCTTCGGCTGCCTTGCGGCAATTGTGGCGCTGGGCCTAATGATGGGCAATGTCACTTTGCCCTATACGCAGGCTGCAACAGAGAATGGCCTGGATGAAAACACTCCATCGCCCACCGGTTTTATGGAGGATATGCCGACAGAAATCATTGTCGCGGTGGTGTGCCTCCTGTTGTCGATGTCGGCGTTTTTTTCGGGCTCGGAAACAGCCTTCTTCTCCATCGACAAGCTGCGTCTCAAGAGCATGGCGCGTGAAAAACGCGTCAGCGGACAGCTTGTAACCAGAATGATGGAGCACCCTGGCCGGCTACTTACCACAATTCTTGTGGGCAACATGACGGTGAACGTCCTAATCAGCATCTTGCTGGGAGAGCGAGTGGCTGAATACCTCATTGGTGTATTGAAACTGTCCCAGGTCGTCAGTTACATCTTGGCAGTCCTGCTATGCACTTATGTCCTGGTCTTATTTGGTGAAATAATGCCCAAAGTCCTCGCTATGCGGACAGGAGAACGTTTTGCCAGAATCGCCGCATTGCCGCTGATGGCTTCGGACAAGCTTCTGGGACCTGTTCGCGACGCGCTGCTGAGCTTCACGGATTTCATCTTTAGGATAACCCGATTCAGTGAATTGAGGGCGACACCTTTTATCACCGACGAAGAACTGAAAGCCCTGCTGAGCGCTGATGAGTTTGAAGGCGTTATCGAGGAAGAAAAGCGCCAGATGATCGAGGGTATTCTCGAGTTTACGGACGCACATCTAGGCGAAATACTTGTGCCGCGCCCAGACATCATCGCAATTTCGCAGGACGAAACGGTGGGAAGCGCTCTGAACTTGATTCGCGAACATGAGTTTTCGCGTATGCCCGTGTACCAAAACGACTTGGACCATATTACGGGCATTCTGTTCGCAAAGGACCTTCTGCCGCACGCTGCAAAGGGTGATTGGGAACGGTCGATTGTGAGCTTGACGAAAACTGCACATTTCGTGCCCGAGACTATGAAAGTTTACGCCTTTGTCAAGGAGGCCCAGAGGCTTCGCGCACACATCGCGATAGTTGTAGATGAATTTGGAGGTACGGAAGGAATTGTCACTCTTGAAGATGCGCTGGAAGAGGTTGTTGGCGACATTATGGACGAGAACGAGACGGTGACGCTGCCCTACAAAAAAATCTCGGATGGCGTTTACCGAGTGGACGGCGGTTTTGCGCTGGACGAGTTGAAGGAAATCATACCTCTCGGAATTGAACATGATGAGCACGAGACCCTGGCAGGCTTTGTTATGGCCCAGACGGGCAAAGTACCAGAGGTGGGTGATGAATTCATGCACCGGGGCGCTTTATTCGTCGTAGAATCCACTGACGACAAACGCGCCCAGAGCATAAGAATCGAGTTGCCGCGAGTAGCGCAGAAAAAAGGAGGAGACAATAAATGAACGCTCTCCTCCTGATTGGCGTTTTCGTCATTGCTTTACTCTTCCAGGCCCTTTTCGCGGGATATGAAACCGGCTTCATATCGTTCAACATTATACGTATCAGGCACTTGGCCGAGGTGGACAAGGACAAAAGGGCCCAGTTCCTTCTCAAGCACAAGCATAAACCCGAAAAGATACTTACAACACTGCTTATTGGGACGAACATATGTGTTGTCATATCAACGATGGCGTTGACGCATCAGGTGGGGAAAGAATGGATTTCGATCCTGATTGCTACACCCATATTGCTGATTTTTGCGGAGATACTGCCAAAGAGCGTGTTCAGAATGCATCCAAACAGGCTCTCGTTGTCTTTGGTCGGGACAATCAAGTTGTTTCATCGCATACTTGCTCCACTCACTCTGCCTACAAACACGCTCACACGCTGCCTACTGAGAATACTTGGCTCGAAGGAGCAACACCTGAAACCGCTTATGTCATCTTTAGACGACATGCGCATGATTGTTGACGAGAGTGCGGCGAGCGGCTCCATCGAGCGCGAAGAGCAGGAAATGATCCATTCGGTGATCAATCTGGACACGCAGGTTGCCAAGGAGATTATGGTCCCGCGCATCAACATCGAGGCAATCCCATGCACTGCCAAGAGAGCGGAACTCATTGACAGGTTTGAACAAACCGGACATACGCGAATTCCTGTTTTTGAGGAAACCATTGACCGTGTAGTTGGTATTGTAAACGCATACGATGTTCTGACCGACAGAAATCCGGATGATGAAACGATATCGCGCTTCATAAAGGATGTCGTGCATGTTCCGGACACGGTACCGCTTGACGAGTTGTTCAGCATGTTGAGGGAGCAGAAGCTCCATATGGCGATAGTTACAGATGAGTACGGCGGAACCGACGGCTTGGTGACGGTCGAGGACATTCTCGAGGAGATATTCGGCGAGATTCTGGATGAATACGACCAGGAGGAGAAAAACATTACGCGGATTTCTCAAAGCGCTTATGTGGTCGATGCCAAGACCCCGCTGGATGAGCTGACTGAGCAATTGGGCATTAGCATAACTGATGAGGAAGTTGAGACTGTTGGCGGATGGGTGATGCATACTACTGGACATATTCCGCGTGAGGGCCACATCATCAAGCGGAAACGGTTTTGCATCACTATACTGGTTGCTCAACAGACGCACGTTTCGAAGATAAGGTTGGATATATTGCCCCAGGAGAATGAGACTGATGAGTCCTAAGACCAAAGAAAAGCGTGGTGGAATGATGGGTTTTCTCCATCAGTTTTGGCGCCAGCTTTGGCGGTATTTCATAACTGGCATGATGGTTTGGGTTCCGCTCATAATCACTATTTGGCTTTGCTGGATGGCTGTCGATAAGCTTGGCGGTGGCCTGGATCAGGTATTCAAGGGTGCTTTCAACGGCCTCAAAAAGATTGCGGGAGATACCGCGCTGCTTGATTTTGAATATGTGAAGGGGACGGGATTTGGGTCGGCAGTTGCGCTCTTCTTGATCACTGGGTTCTTGACGCGCTATTTGGTTGGCCGGCGAATCATCCATTACGGAGAAGCGATACTTGAACGAATTCCTTTTATAAGTAAGCTTTATCGTGCGGTACAGCAGATTCGGGACGTTTTCGTGAGCCGGAACGGCACGGTTTTTCAGAAGGTTTGTCTTGTTGAGTATCCGCGCCCTGGAATGATCGCAATGGCCTTCATAACGGCTACTGAAAAGGGAATAGTACAGGATGTGACGGAGAAGGAGCTTTTTGCCGTTTTTATTCCGACGACGCCAAATCCGACGTCGGGGTATCTCGTTTACTTGCCACCGGACCAAATCACTGAACTGGACATCGGCGTTGAAGAAGCGATGAAACTCATCATTTCGGGCGGCGCTTACCAGCCATCTTTGAAAAGCGCTGATGCGGCCAAGGACTCGAGTCCGCTATAAGAATTCCCAGATGGCTTGCCCGTCTTCGCTGTCTTTGACTGGGACTGCCGGTTCAGGTTCTTGGTCAGACTGCTCGAATTCGGCTTCATCCGTCGAAATCTCGGCCACAACCACTTCCTCTGGTTCTGAAGCGGGTTCTTCAGCCTCGGCTGCTTCTTCTGCTTCGGCCGCTTTTACAGCGGACGACTCATCAATTCCTTCGTCAACCGCTTGATCCTGAACGTCTTCGTGGTTCTCTTCCCAAGGCACCTTCTCATCTGCAGGTTCTTCAACGTCGGCAACAGCCTCTTCGGAATCCTCAATCTGCTCGTCTACATCATGATGAATTTCTTCCTCAGAGTGCTCGTCGGCGCGCTCTTTGGGCTCGACAGGCTCGTCTGCGGCAGTTTGCTCGTTTTCCGCGATATCCATCTCTGTCGAGCTGTCACGCACCTCGGCAGCGACTTCAACGGGCTCTTCAGGGACGATTTCGATCTCATCAAGGGTGTCCTGAGGCGCTTCTTCGGGGGCGGCCTCCGCCTCGGCATTCGGGGCTTTAGGCTGAGCGTCTAAGTAGAATATCTGCTCTATAGGTTCTCCAAGCGACAAGGAGATACGTAAGCACACGGAAATGGAGGGATTCAGGCGTCCCTTCTCGATGGCTATTATGGTTTGGCGCGTTATGCCAACTTCTTCGGCCAAATCAGACTGTCTCAGTCCCACTTTCTTCCTAAGTTCTTTGAGTCGGTTTTGTAACATATCGCTTCCCTTTCTCTGAGAACTCATTTTTCCTTTTACGGGCAGACCTTAGCGTATTTCGGGCGATTTGTCAAGCATAAATTACAAAACATCAAAAAATGTATACGACACCTTACTTAAAGGCAAGGGGCTTAGGCCCCTTGGAGTAGCTGGTCGGTTTTTCAGCTTAGGGGATCAAGTTGGCATTCCTCTCTTGGATTTTTCCACTTTGTCGAGCCGTCCTTTTGTCAGCATACGGGCTAGAAACCTGAAGGTTCGGGGGAAGTGTCCGTGAAAGAACACGAACACCTTGCCGTGTCCGGTGATTGTGGTGTCGCATCTCCGTTTGTAAAGGGTCCTTAACATTGCGCGTGCTGCAACATCGGCGCGCACGCATAGGAGCTTGGGTGCGGGATCGGTGGCGTCGGGATGGTATACGCCCTGGTTGTCCACGCGCCTGAAGCCGCTCTCAACTATGCCGGGGTTCAGGCAGGTTACGGAAACTCCCTTGTCGGCCAGGTCGTAGTATATGGATTCGGACAATCCGCAAAGTGCGAACTTGCTCGCACAGTATGGGGCGGTCGCCGGTGAGCCCAGTTTTCCCAGTACGCTCGACACGATGCCCAAACGGCCCTTCGACTCGAGTAAATGAGGGAGTACCGCATAGATTGTATCGACTACTCCGAAAAAGTTTGTGTCGAACTGGCGCCTGAAGTCTTCGGTGTTGAGTTTCGTGAAGCTTCCGCTGACGCCGAACCCGGCATTTGCCACAGCGACGTCTATTCCGCCGAAAGCTTCGATGGTTTGGGCGACTGCTGCGTCTAATGATGAGCGGTCGTTTACGTCGCAAGCAAGGCAGATAGCCTCTCCCCCACTTTCCTGCACGGCCTTTTGGACTGATTCGAGCTTGTCTTTGCGGCGTGCGGCCAGGGCTACCTTGGCTCCGTGTTTGGCGAACTCGACTGCCAACGCCGCGCCTATCCCCGACGAGGCGCCGGTTATGAATACGCTCTTGCCATCGAACAGCTTTGTCATGTTCTCTCCCGTCTTAAATCCCCGATATCGTTCCGAACGCGTGTATTGAAGCACAATAAGGCGTTCAAGACAAGGGGAAATCCTGAGCACTTTTCTTTTGGTGAAGGAGTATTTATCATTTTAACCACGGAGAAGAGCATAAAGGAGTTCTATTTCATAACTTCGCTCTGTGTCTCCGTAAACTCCGTGGTTAACAATCCCTCTTTTTGATTCTTCATGACGCAGCCGGCAAAAGTCGAGGGTTACACATCTCTCGTCATTGCGAGGGAGCCTAAGCGACCGCGGCAATCTACTGCGGCGCAAGACCTTAGGCTTGGTAGATTGCTTCGTCGTTCCTCCTCGCAAAGACGGG
>SDBV01005840.1_pt1 | contig 17245 bp, 18 predicted proteins | sample 2277081 | NCBI WGS metagenome assembly SDBV01 (sample SAMN10402039, study PRJNA504765) | marine sediment metagenome | isolation source: marine sediment core GS10_PC15, 223 cmbsf | place: Arctic Ocean: Southern Knipovich Ridge | collected 2010 | reverse complement strand
AATGTTTTTTTTCATTAAACATGTGTTTAAATCTCCAAAATATGCGATAATAGGAGCTGTCGCATTCCAATTCTTTGGCGGATTTTATGCAAATTCAGAACACGTTGATATCATTAGAGGATTTGTATTTGTGCCGTGGTTATTTTATGTTCTCAGTTTAGATTTCGAAAAACCAGCAATCACTAAAAAAACTCTATTCATTCCAATTATAATATTTTTAATTGCTACCGGCGCTTATCCAGGAATTTTAATCTCATCTGTTTTTATTATGACATTATTTGTAATTCTTCAAACATTAAACTTGTTATCAAAGGGTTTTGGAAAACGTAAATCTCTTACAATTGGAGGTTCATTATTTGGCCTTTTATTACTGGGTTTAGTATTATCTGTGATTCATCTTGGGCCGTTTGTCCATTTTGGAGATGAACAATTACCAAGATTCAGTGATCTTTCTCAACTACGTTATCATTATCTCACAATAGAACAATTTCCGGGTTTCTTTATGTCAAATACTGCCATACCTGGAGAGCCTTCAATGACCTCAACATTCCTTACACTGCCAATCTTAATTTTTGCAAGTTTTATTACATGGACTTTTATCAAAAAATTCTGGATTTTTTTTGTCATTTTTGCAATAGGAATTTTAATGTCATTAGGAAACCAAACCACTTTTTGGATTTGGCTCACCTCAGCTGTTCCCATACTTGAATTCTCACGATTTCCGGTTTCTGATTATAGGATTTTTGTTGCTCTTCCGATACTAGTTTTTGCAGTCTCGGGACTTAAATCAATTATTGAAAGACAAATTACTTTACGCTCATTCACTTTTAGAATTCCTTTCATACTTTTGTGGTTTGTATTTGGAATTATTTTGTTACAAAATAACATTGAAGGAGCAAAACACGTTGATTTTGAAGGTCTAAGTCAACAAATCAATTTTTCAATTGTGATTCTAGGCGTTTCATTTTTAATTTTAGCGCTGTATATGATTAAATTAAAAGGATTCTCTATTAGGAGAAGACCATATGAGATTTCTACAATAGCTTTGATAATTATTACATCAATAGTTGCAGCTGATGGTTTTCTAGCCATTTCTGACATGTATACTTGGTGGGAAAATCCTTACGACAAAAGATATGTTCAAGCTGGAATACCCCTTGAAAAAAACGGTAAGCTAATCACCTATAGTATATTTGAAAATATTCCCGACACTAGACCTGAACGAGAAATTACAGAAAAAAAGAGTGACTTTTCTTGGAAAGGAGTTTTAATTGGAAGTTACATGATGCAAGATTCAGGTAATCATGTTGCTTTAAAATCAAGAACTACTATAGAATCAAATAAAATCTATATGAATTACATGTTTATGAAATGGACTCCAATAATTTTAGATCATCCATTCAATATAGAAAATAATAAAGTTGTATTAAGTGATGAAATTTTTTCTGAAATCGATTCAAACCCTACTACAGTAATTCAAACACATTATGGCATCAACGACATTAACTACAAAGTTACCTTAGATGAACCCAAATTAATGGTAGAAAACGAGATTTATTTTCCAGGATGGACTGCAACCTTGTATTTTTCAGATCATGAGGAACAATTGCAGGCCATAGAGGTAAATGATGCATTTCGAGGCTGGATTTTACCAGCTGGAGACTATGAAATGAAGGCAAGCTTTGAATTTCCAAACTATGTTACTTATCAAATGATAAGCCTTAGCGCATTTGTAGTATGGATAGCAATACTAATTGTTTATTTTTTTAGAACTAGTACAAGATTAACTGCTACAAAAATTAATTCAGATTAAACATTGATAATTGCAATACTAATACGATTCTAACGTCTATTTTGTATGCGTAATAGTGCAAATATTGTCACTAAACCCAATATACAAGAAAATCGAGGTTTTTTTATGAATCCTAGATGTTTGACAATTCTTGAGCAGTCCTGTAAGTCAAAAAGGACTTTTGGGGGTTACAAATGGAATCTAGTCCTCCGCAAAAATACACAACATAAACTATCTACGCAACCACCACTACCGAAAATTCGTGTTTCGCCATCTCCTCAGATCTCTAGGATTTTCCTAGCTTCAGTTTTTCTTTAAAAGAATCGTATTTTCTTAGAATTCGCCATGTTTTACTTTGAATAATGTTATTGATAATTTGATTTTGGTGTTTAACTTTTTCTTTTAATTTAGTGATTTCTTTGTTATCTGTTGTATGCATTTTATGAAGTTTTTGCTCTAGGTTTTTTATCATTGTTTCCAAACTAAATTTATTTTTCATTAAACCATCATTTGAAAACATTTCCTCTCTAGAAGGTAGTTTTTTAGTAATGGGATTAAATTTTTTTTCATAATTCCATTGGTTATCTTCATTGTATTTTGTGAGAATCCGATGGTCTACAATTGACGAATAATCACTTTGTATGGTCCTTCGCAAATGGTTAATTAATCCATAACTTTTGTATGATGAACTGGAGATTCTTCTAATACGATCTTGAACTTTTTTTTCTGATTGTTGTTTGTTTCTAAAAAGGTAATGACGAATAACTAATTTTTTTGGATCAAACTTGTAAACCACATCAGAGGGAAAAATTGGGCAATGACCCATATGTCCTGCTACGTTGATCCCAGGCACAAATTTCCAAGCTCTATATGCATAATCAGTTTGATATGAATAATAAGGCATTTTCTCCTTGACGGATTTCGCATTCTTGTTATTTTTGTCCGTCATAAAGAAATCAAATCGGTCAAATTGTATAATGTTGTAACCCCCTACCTCAGATTGAGAAATAACATCCTTGAGGGTCAGGTTGTTTATTCCGGATTCCAAAAATTGATCCGAGTCACTCCTTAACACCCAATCTGGAGATTCAAAAATTGCCATGTCATATAATTTATTTAAAATCAATACCCAATCAAACAAGTCAGACTTGAATTGTTCTAATTTTATTAGTCCTTTATCTGAAAATTTCTTACATATTTGGAACGTATTATCAGTTGATCCATTATCAAGAACAACTAGTTCTATATCTTGAGAAAGTAGATGTTCTATCACTTCTTCAATAATGTCCTCATCATTGTAGGTAGGAATCATCCCAACAATTTTCAATTGAAAAAAAATGATTTTCCCTAATAATAAATTAAACTCTTTTATAATTAATTATTTTGGATTAAAAACTAAAAAACAGGCAAATTTTTTAGGAAAATTCAATTTGTTTAATCAAAGTTAGAAATGAAAAAAACCAAGATTAGCAGTTTTCATAAAATTTATCCAAATGATTCTCAGGTAGCATTTTAAACTAAAATTTTCTTAGATTAATAATACATGTTGTATTGTAAATTGGTCTTCAAGTGAGATTCTGAATTCTTAAATTGGGTAAATGAGTTTTTGAGATTTTTGAATAATACATTCTTTTTATATACCAAATTTTCACCTAAAATGAAAAATGAAAATTCTGGTAACTGGTGGATCAGGCTTTCTTGGAAGCCACATTATAGATCGTCTAATAAAAGACAATCATGAAATTACAGTTTTAGATATTTGGAAAAGTAGCGAAATTGCTGCTCACAATGAAAATTCCCATTTACAATTTATTCAGGGCTCAATCATGGATCATAAACTACTCTCGTCTTTAATGGAAAACAAGGATTGTGTTATTCATCTAGCCGGTATTTTGGGCACTAGTGAAAGTATCACAATGTATGATATTGAAGAGGTATTTAATGTGAATATGATAGGAACTATAAGAGTTCTAAAGATGGCTCAAAAATTTGGGGTGCCAAGAACCATCATACCAACTACCCCAAATACTCCTGAAAAAATCAATCCTTATAAAATAACCAAGCAGGCAATTGAAAAAATTTGTAATCTTTATTCTAATAATTTCAATATTGAAGCAGTATGCCTAAGATTAGGAAATGCTTTTGGCTCACGCGAAAGATGGCTAGATTCTCCATTTGATGCACCATACAATTATCAAAAAATTATTCCAACATTCATTATTGCGGCTCTATCTGGAAAACCCGTTTCAATTTATGGTGACGGTGAACAGAAATCAGAATATACCTATATTGATGACGTAGTTGAAGCATTTTCTAGGACTATTTCAAGCGATAAAAATCTCGGAGGCGAAATTATTGAAGTTGGAAGAAACAAGAATCACTCTGTAAATGAAATTGTCAATGCACTTGAGGAAACCTTAGGGAAAAAAATAGAAAAAAATTATTTAAAAATGAGACCTGGCGAAGTGAAATTAGATTTTTCTTTAAGTCCTACTAAACTAAGGGAACTTTTAGATTATGAAATAAAATGGGAGTTAGAAGATGGTCTAAAAGAGACAATCCCATATTATGAAAAAATTTTTCAAAAAACATCCCAATAACCTTTTAATTCTTTATTTTGTCCCAAATTACTATGGAAAAAAGACTTCTCAATAAAAAAGCGCTTGAAAAAATGGAAAAAAGTCATAAAAAATGGATTGATGAAAAGAAGATTAAACGGGCAAAGAAAAAAGCTGAAAGAATTCAATTTGAAAAACAAATCCAAAGTTCTAAAAATTAAATTTTTACTAATTTTAAAACATAAAATGTGTCAGTTTTTAATGGAGTTAGGATAATCTAGTTTAGTAATTATATCACTACATAATTCAAAAATTTCTTTTTTTTCTGAATCTGTAAAAGTCAAGGTTTTTTTGTTGTGATAGATAGGTTCGTTTGCATTGATATTGCCAATTGTCTTACCCATTTCATCAACCTCATCATGATCAATTTTTTCATGGCACAAAAGATTATCATGCCATGGAAGATCAAGAAAATTCATGACTTTAGTGATTTCTACTTTAGGGTTTTCACATAATTTTTCGTAACTAATTTTTATTATAGGTTTGTTTTTATTCTCGTAATTTATTATTGCTGCATTTTTTATTTTCCAATATAATGCACCTGCTAGAAGAATCTTGTTTCTAGAATTTTCCATAATATCAAAATCCTGTCTAAATTTCTCAACAAGTTTTTTATCGGTTTTTTTCCAAAGGGAAAAAGTCCTAAAACTCCAATTTTCGAGCCAACTTAATCCGTTTGTCTGAATATAATTTTTCATGGAAGAAACTACTGCATATACATCTCTATAGATAAAAACTAGTTTTTTATCATGAAACTCGTTTTTTATTCGAAATTGATTAACTGGTTCAATCAATACATCATTATTCATTTGTTCAGTAAAACTAGGAGTTTTGTATCCAACAGATTTTAAATTCGTGTATTTTTTTAATTCTTTTTTTAATAATTTCTTGTTGGCCAAAACAGAGTAAGATTTTGATTCATCAAAACAATGAATCTTTGGATGTGAATCTAAAATTAATCGTAGTAAGGTGGTTCCTGATCTTTGGCAACCTAAGATAAAGAAAGAATTTTCCATATTAGTTAAACAGACATTCTATGAATATGGAATGCCTCTGCAAAATCAACACCTATTTCACTTCCACGAATTTTTGCTAAAGAGGTAATTTTGTCAGAATCTCTTTTTCCTTTCGTTAATTGGCTTTGATAAATACTCATAGCGTTGATTTTATTTTTTATGTCAGTCTTGGTTAATGCCAAAAAAAAGTTTGGAGAAAATTTTCCAAATTCAATATAGGGTGACCAAAAATAATATTCAGGTGATTCAAACGAAATTATCAATCTTGGTGAATTAAATTCTTTTTGTGGCTGTATCCTGAGAGTTGAAATAACAGCTTTGTAGGTTTGAGTATGATCTTGATGTGATGAAAAAATAGTTGGAAGGGCCACTATTGTAGGTTTTATTTTAAACAAAGAAATACTACTTTCTGTTTCTAAATAATTTATAATATTTCTCAGAGGGATTTCATCAAGATAGTGAAAGTCATCCTCATAAAACATAATATCGTGACCATCAATTTTGAGATGCTTGGAAGTCTTTAGAAATTCTTGATGCCATTTTTCTTTTTTTACAAAACTTGAATCAATCTTTTTGTATCCGCCCATAGTTAAAATTTGTACATAGACTTTACCACCAAGCTTTTTTACTTTTTTAATAAGGCCATAACAACCCAAAATTTCATCATCTGCATGAGGCGCAATAACTAAAAGTTTTTCATTTTCTAATTTCATAAGACGTTCTGTATTGTTCATAGTTAGTTTTTATTTAAAATTTAATTCCTTTTTATCATAAAATCATTAATAATTAACGCATCCATCAAGAATAATAGTTGCACAAAAACAATAGATTATTTGTAATTTAATTTTTGGAGAGATTCTTTCATAATATGTTCAATGACAGTTTGCTCTTCTTTTGACAAATCTTTTTTCCAAAATAATAGTTTTAATTTTTTGGATGTGATTTGAAAGCTTTTTTGTGTTTCAGAGGCCAATTTTATTATTGCATTTTCATCAATTTGAATACCAAGAAACTGAAAAATTTTTTTTAATTCTTTCAAGGGATTATCAAGTAAATCTTCGTAATGAATAATTTTTATCAAAGATTCGTTATGGTTTTTCTTAATATCTAAAAGAATTGAGCTCATTTTTTCCCATTTTCTTGATTCCATTTTTAGAAATTCAATTTTATTATTCTGTGAAAAAAAAGATAAACCCATTTGCAATCCTTTTCCCAAAGGAATTAAGCTAGCAGCTTTGTGATTTACAACATTTCTACCATCTCTGACAAAAATTAACACTTTGGAATTAGGTGTAACCTCTGCTAAAACATTTGAAGCAAAGTTTGCAATGGGTAAATCATTGATAATAATAGGTTTTTGTGAATTTCCAAATTGAGAAAATAATCTTGCTAAAATTAGTTTTCGTAAATAATAACTCCAGATCTTCTTATACTTTTCACAAAACAAATAATCTTCTCTATCATGATGAATTTCAAAGTTAGTAACAATTTCATCTCCTCTCCTATCAGTGAAAATTCCTAAATGTTGTCCTAAATATGGTTCATCTAAAATATTTGCATATTTTGAAAATAACAAATTTGCTAGCTTGTTAGTTCCAATGGATGTAAAAACCCAAGTAATTTTTCTTTCTAAATCAGAAAGTTCCTTATCTCCAATGTTTGTATTTTGTTTTGAATTCATTTTTATTTATAACTCATAACTAACTGCCATTTTTCTTTGATAATTTTTCAGCAACTTAATTAATAAAATTCCTAAGACAATTAAAATAATCATTGTGTATACGATAATAATTTCTCCAAATGCCTGTAAGAGTAGAATATCTGGAAAAAAATTACTTTGAAATTTTATAGTGTTAGCAAAGTTCGAATAAATAGGATTGTTAATAAAAATTGGGGGCGGTAGACCAGGCGTGATCTTAAAACTTCCATATCCTCCTAATTGATAATTCCAAATTATAGTCGTAAATATTGGAAGAATTAACAAACTCATAAAAAATCCTAATGAACTAGTAATAAAGAGAAAGCTTCTAAAAAGCAATCCAGATCTTTTTTCAATACTTGCAGCAAGTGGAATAATGAGAAAAACTGTCACAGGAAAAAGATATCTTGGTCCCCATGAGCCTAATCCTCCTGACCAAAACTCTTTTGATGCATACAAAAAAAGAAAGCTCAAGAAAAAAAGCAAAAAAAGAATGGTAAACTCGCTATTTTTTTTAAAAAAATCTCTAAATGAAAATATTGTTGTTATCACAAGAGGACAATATACAATAAGACCATATCCTGGACTAAATAATTGACCATAAAGACCTAGATGGAGTGGATATAGAAACAAGTCAGCTCTTCCATAATCGCCATAACCAAATTCAACAAATGAATTAAATTTGATATAGTTAATTATTCCAAAAATTGCTATGGCAGCAACAATAGGAATTATAAAAATTAGAACTTTTTTTAATTCAATTTTTTTTGAAATTTTTTTCCAAAATAAAAATAGCATTATTATTCCAATTATTAATAAAGCATCTATTCTTGTGTGTAATGCTATTGAAAAGAAAATTCCGGAAACTAGTATGCTTAGATTTGAATTATTTTTAAAAAATTTTATTAAAAATAAAATTCCTCCCAATAAGAATAATGTTTCTGGCGCCACATTGAAAGCCTTTTGAGAAAGAGGCCATGCAGTAGAAGCAAATCCATAAAGAAATGTTACGACTAAGGAAGTACTTACCTTGAATTCTAACTGTCTTAAGATTAAAAAAACAATAGCTACCAAAAATGACATAATAATTGGGCCATAAAATAAACCCGTAAGAGTCCTTTCAGGCGGTCCATTGTGCCAAAATACATCATCAGGAATTGGATGAAAAAGGTCTTGAATAATTACAAATGGTAAAAACATTACCGAGTTAGCAGTAGGCTTTATGCTACATAACATACCATTATAACAAAGTGGATAAATGGGGGAAGAACCAGCAGTCCTAGTTTCACCAAGCTCAAATCCTGGGATATCCTCTTGATTTTTTATAGTCATAGTGACTTTAAATGCTAGTTTAGGATCACCTGACAGATATCCTTCAGCGGTAGTTACATACACCGTTAACATAATAAAAAAAACCAAAACTGCAATACGGCGATCATATCTTCTTTTTATTACTGAAATCTGAGTACTCAATTACTAACACTTATTTTTTTGTCACTCTAGCTATGCTATAAAGAACAACTGACATCAAAAGAAAAATCGTACCTATCGTAAGTCCTCCTAACGCAATCAATGTTGATGGTACTGAGAACTCTCGTGTTTCATTAAAATAAAGTATAACAATTGTTGAAAAGAAAATACCAATGATTATCAAAATGAAACCAGGTATTCCAAGATATTTTAATGGATGTCGAATTGCTATAAGTTCTATCAGTGATCCAACTACACCTGCAGAGTGTGAAATAGGATTTTGCGTTGATGTTTTCCCCCCAGTCTTGTAAATTACAGTTACTTTATCTTCTACTATTCTTAATCGTTTTTTTGATGCATCAACTAAAATTTCTGAATCAGCACCAAAACCATCAGTAGTAAAGTTGATTAATTCTATGGCTTTTTTTGAATATGCCCTAAAACCACTTTGTGTGTCTCTGAAGGGAAGATCTGATACAACATTGGTCATTTTATCTAGAACTTTATTGCCGACTTTTCGATATGCCGGCATTTCTGTAGAATCATCAAATCGATAACCTATTACAATATCAGCTTTTTCATCTAATATCGGCTTCATCATTTTTTCAATTTCTCTTGGCAAAAATTGGCCATCTCCATCTATGGTTACCATGACATCAGCTTTCAAGTCTCTAGTTTTTTTGAACAAAGATCTAAGTGCTGCACCTTTTCCTTTGTTTATAGGATGTTTCAAGGTTATGGCCCCGCCCTTTTTTGCCTCTTCAAAAGTTGAATCTGTTGAACCATCATCACAAACAATTACTTGTTCTGAGTACCTTAAACATTCTTCCACGATATTTTTGATAAACTTCGCTTCATTATATGCAGGTATACAAACTACTTTTAACATAAAAAATACTAATGGTATTTCTATTAAAAGTATTAAGAAATATTCTATTTTCTTAAAGGTTCAGAATATACAGTAAAGATATGAATTTCAAAGAATGTCTCAGGAATAAAAAACAATCCCACTTAAAGTAAGTATTATAATTAATCTGAATACTTGAATATCTGTGAGTGAAAAAGAATCTAACGTTTTCCCCGAACATATGGTAGAATATACCAGTAAGTGTATTTTTATAAAAAAAATATTCTGGCTTAGAATAGATACCGCAATTAAATTTGCTGACATTAACAATGATGATATTATTCTTGATATTGGCTGTAATACTGGTCATTTATTAAAAGAAATTCAAAATTCAGGTCATTCATGTAAATGTTGGGGAATTGATATAGAACCAAAAATAATGACCATAAAACTAAGTAATTGTGAATTTCGTGTAGCTGATGCCAGCAACTTGCCCTTTAATGATGATTTTTTTAACACAATTTTTGCGTTGGACACATTAGAACATTTAGAAGATGTTGAATCTGCAATTAAAGAAATTCATCGAGTCCTTAAGCCCAAGGGGATATTAATTTTAAGTGGTCCAACAGAATCATTATTTTATAGATTTTGTAGATTTCTTCAATTCCGAACATTTGAAAAAAATATTAAACTAGATAAACCGGGATTTAGACGAAGCTCAGATCATCATTTTCACTCTGTTTATGATTTGGAGAAAAAATTTATTGAGTGTGGATTTAAACCAATTAAACGCAAATCACTTCCAAGTAAATTACTTCCTGAGCTTTTTAGGATAACAAAATTTCGAAAATAATTATACATAGATAGTCTGATTGAAATCTTAATTGTGAGTAAAATGGATTGGTCAAAAACAGGAATTGTAATTATAGCACTAGTTTCAATTTACATCATTTTCATTTTTTTTTCAGATATTGAAGTAGTAATTACCAGTTTACAACAAATTGACTTGGTTTATCTTTCATTTGCAGTATTTCTTTGGATATTAATTGTAATTTTTCTTGCAATAAGATGGCATTTTTTTATGAAGACAATTACAACTAAAGTCCCACTTCATAAAAATATCTTGTACTATCTTGCAGGATTTGCTTTTACAATTTCGCCAGGTGGTTTAGGCGCAATAATAAGACTCCCCTATATCAAAAGAGATTATGACATTCCACTTCATAAAACAGCACCAATAGTTCTAGTTGAAAGATTTTATGATTTGCTAGGAATAACAATAACAATTAGTGTAGGACTTTTATTTTCCAAATTTGAACAAAGCATAGTAATTATTCCATTAGGACTTTCTATAGCAATATTTTTAATAATTAGAAATAAATCACTCTTTTTAAAAATACTACAAAAACTATCTAAAATTAAATTTTTTAAAGAAATTACTTCTATTGGTGAAGAATCTTACGATGTAATTTTGAATTTAATGAAACCAAAAAATTTTCTTTTAGGTTTGTCTACTTCTATTGTATATAGTTTATTGGCTGTATTAGGTGTGCATTATCTAATTCTTGGATTACATGGAAATATCGATTTTTTTGATACACTTGTAATATTTCTTACATCTAATTTTATAGCTACAACCTCTATGATACCTGGCGGAGTAGGAATTCTGGAAGGGGGAATAATAGGAATGTTAATGTTATATGATTTAGAATATGAAATAGCGTTATCAGTCGCAATACTTGTTAGGATATTGAATACTGGGCTACTTTCATTGATTGGTTTAATATGTTTAGGATTGATTTCGAAAAAAAAAGGTTAATTTAGTAATTTTAACTATTTTTTTTAAACTATTAAAAATGAATGAATTACATGTTGGAATCATTGGATTAGGAAAAATGGGTTTGCTTCATGCTGGTATCCTAAATTCTCTTCCAAATGTTAAAGTTCAGGCTATTACTGATACCGAAAAGTTTGTAATTAATTTCATTAAAAAAAATAATGATTCAATTCAAGTCTATTCAGATTATAAAAAAATGGTTGAAAACTCAAAGTTGGACTTTGTATATATAACAACGCCTGTAGCATCTCATATCCCTATCGCATCTTATTGTGCTTCGAAAAAAATACATTTTTTTGTAGAAAAACCATTAGGACGAAACATTGATGAGTGTTCTCAACTTTATGGGATTGTAAAACAAAACAATGTGCTAAGTATGGTAGGATTCTATCTAAGGTATAAAGAGACTTTCAAAAAGGCTAAAGCAATGTTAGATAGCGGAATTCTTGGTCAAACAAAAAACATCAAATCATCAGTTTATCAGACACAATCGTTAGCCACTAATTCTGGATGGAGATTCAAAAAAGAGATTAGTGGCGGTGGAGTCTTGATCGATCTTGGAAGTCATTTGATTGATCTTTTGTTATGGTTTTTTGGTAGACCAAAAACTCTAGAGGCATCAACAAAATCTAGAAATTCTAAACAAGTCGAGCATACGGCATCTGGAAAAATTCAATTTGAAAACGGACTAGAATGTTTTTTCGATTCCTCATGGGTGCGTGATGGATATAGACTTCAAGAAACTACCATTGAAATAGAAGGTGAATATGGAAAAATGAAAGTAAACGAAGATTATGTAAAAATCAATTATACCAATTCTGAAAAATCTAACCAAAAACAAGATTCTATTTTCTATTCACAATCACTCTATCAAGGTGTACCGATAGATATCGGCGGTTCAGAATATACACTTGAAGATATGGATTTCATCGAATGTATTAGGAATAAAAAACAATCCCAATTGAGTATTCTTAGTTCAATTGATTCTCAATGTGTGATTGATTCTATCTATAATTCAGCAAAAATTCATGATTCAGTTAAGGTATCATACCTTGAATAATAAAATGAACCTCCTATTGGGAGATAATCCATTTTTTGGAATAGATCATCTTTCACAAGACAGAGCTAGAAAGAGAATGGAAACTTTAAAAGGATTTCATAAAATAACTGAAGTAATAGAGGTCGTATCGAAATTTGGAATAAATGGATTTGTTGTATCTACTCATCCTCAATTAAAAGATCTTATACATTATATGAAAAATAATACCGACTTGCTTGCAAAGCTTGAATTTTATCCAATAATTCCCTATGCACAAGGATATGTTACAAAAGTAACTGAAAAAGGAACTATAGGAGCTTTAAAAGATATTTTGTCAGGTAGTACAATACAAGAAAAAACAAAGATAATTTTTTCAGGAACTTTGGGAATCTTACAAAAAGACTTTGATAAACTTTTACGTATACTCATTGATGTTGAGCTGTTGCCTTTAAATCAAGTAAATAAAAAAATAATTTTTTTACATGATGTAATAACTGATCTTGCGATCAGCTTGAATATGAAATCAGTTATAGAAACATTTTCTAAGCATATTGAAGCCAAATATTGCTCTGAAGTTGGGCTGGTGACAAAAAATTTTCCTAAACTTGTATCAGTGTTACAGAAATGGAATTTTGATTTACCTACCATTATGACATCGTTTAATTCAATTGGAAATCAAATGAATCCCTCAAAAGAAGCATGTGAAAGCTGTTTGTTGGATAATGATGTTAAAGTTATAGCAATGAATGTACTTGCTGGAGGGCTACTAAAGCCTGAGGATTCGGCAAAATATCTTTCTAAATATAATTTCTCTGCAACTGTAATCGGAATGTCTACTGAGGAACATGCAATAGAGACCATATCTGCTTTTAAAAATTGACAATAAGGATGTTGTAAATTGCAAAAAAACATTATGACTGTAGATTTGGAAGACTATTTCTGTGATCTTGATTTTGATCTTTGGGAAAATTATGAAAGTAGAATTATGAAGACCACAACAGTCTTGTTGAACCTTTTTAAAAAATACAAAGTATCGGCCACGTTTTTTACCCTTGGCTATATTGCAGAGCAATTTCCAGAATTAATCGAAAAAATAGTCCAAAATGGGCATGAAATAGCGAGTCATAGCTACTCTCACTTGGATATAAGAAAAGCCACAGAAGAACAATTTGAATCTGATCTTGTAAAATCTATATCAATTTTAGAAAAAACTTCTGGAGAAAAAATTCGAGGTTTCAGGGCCCCATTTTTTTCAATTAATCAAGATACTTTCTGGGCATTGAACATCATCAGAAAATACATGAAATATGATTCAAGTATTTTTCCTGTCAGAACTACATTGTATGGTATTCCAAACGCACCAAGAACCATCTATCGACCTTCACAGAATAATCCACTAGTTAATGATGATAAGGAAAATTTTCTAGAGTTACCACCTACTACTCACACCATTCCAGTTATAGGAAACATTCCAATCGCTGGAGGATTTTATTTGAGATTTTGGCCTTATCGTTACATTAAATCTGGAATTAAAAAAATTAACAAAAGTGGCAACCCTGCAATTTGTTATATCCATCCTAAGGATCTAGATCCTCAAATGCCAAAATTACCGCAATACAATTGGACCTTTTATTATGGGCTTCGTAGCTCACTAAAAAAATTTGAAAATCTATTACTAGATTTCAAGTTTGAAAGTGTTCGCGAAGTAATAGAAATATAATCATTACACTGATATTTTTGCATAAAACTAAAATTTTAACAATTAATGACGATTTTTTCTAAATTTATTTTTCACAAATCAACACATTACTTATTCCAAATTTATATACAAATGGTAAACGTTTGTAAATACCCAAAGAAAATAATGGTGTAGCTCCAGCAAAAACCCAACCAACTTCTTCACATGAAATTAAATTGAATCCAATTTTATCTAAAAATCCCAATAATTTTTTTTTGTTAAATGGTAATAAACAACGTTCATTTTTATTTTCAAGACCATATAGGAACATTATTGGATTATTACGATTTGGCTCAAATAACACCAAGTACTTTTTTGTAACTCTAGCCATCTCCTCAACTGCTTTTTCAGGATCTTCTAAATGATGTAGAAAATCCCAAGTATACACTAAATCAAAAGAATTAGAACTAAAAGGTAAAATGTATCCCGAACCTTGAATTTTGGCTTGGAGTGGATTGATTCTTAAATTCCTCATAGAAAAATCTAAGCCTGTAATTTTGATGGTTTTCGGAAAGTGAGCAGAACTAAAACCCGTTCCACAACCTACATCTAAAGCAGATTGGATAGAATCAAAATCTACAAATTTTTTCATATATTCAATTCGTTGAACGGAAAAAAATTTTACAACAGGGTGATTGGCAGGACGTTTAATTTCTCCTGTTTTTTCAACTGTTTCCCAAAAATATTTTTCTTTTAGTTCTTTCATGCTATTCCTTTGGATTTTTTTTTAGGTAACAAATTATTGATAAACCAACTTTCCTCCCAGTCATTTTTTCAATAAATTTTGTGATTGGAATCATTTTATCATATGTTTTAAATGCATTATCACTTAATTTTGGAGTTTTTCCTGACTTACCATTCAAATACCATCCGATAATTCCAATTGCATTAAAATAAAACATTTTCACTATTTCAAAATCTGTTTTGCTTATTTTGGATTTCAATTCAGTCTTTGAATATCTTCTGAGTCTACCTATGTTGCGATCAAGTTGACTGAAAAGGGATTTGTGAGCAGGAAGTAAAAGAACCAACATTCCATTCTTCTTTAACATTTTGTAAAGCTGCTGTAATGCGAATTCATCATTTTCAACATTGTCCAAAACATTTACTCCCACTATAGTATCAAATTTCTCATATCCGATTTTGTCATAATCAGATTTCAAATTAAGATCAAGTTTATAGAAAGTGATATTTTTATCAAATCGTTTTTCCAAATTTTTGACATAGGTTTGTGAAAAATCTGATAAGGCTATTTCTGAATTTGGAAAATCACAAATAATTTTTTCCGAATAAGTACCTATCCCACTACCTATTTCTAGAATATCCCCCTTTATTGCAGGGAAAATCTCTTCATAAAGCCAATTATTAAAATTCTGTCTACGTTCTGTGTTTTCTAGATCATCATAACCAAGATATTCTGACAAATTTACCCCCTCTGATTTTCAGAAAAATATATTAGTTTATTCAAATTTGTTTGCTGCATCCCCAAATTTATCTAAAATTCTAGAAATTTCACCTTCAAAACCACCTCTTGGTAACATACTGGGTTCTTTAAGACTTGGAAATATACCGGGTTCGATTCTAATATTCATTAAATTGATTTCACAATCAGCTGAAATTTTGGTTGAATTACCCACACTTTCATAATTCAATAAAACCTTTGTATTTTTTGCATCTCCTTTCACAATTTCTATTAAATGACTCTCATTTTCTACTAGAGTATGTTTCACAATCAATTTTCTATTTAAATTTCCATAAGTTATATCTTCTTCAGTAAAGATCACATTTTCACTTTGATTAATTATTTTCAATGAATTATATCTTTCAGGAAATATTTTAGGATAACTTGTCACATTCGACATAGTTTCAAAAATTTTTTCACGTTCTACTGAAAGTGTATTATCAGCTGTAAAACATCTATAATAAAACTCCTCAGGGAAAATTGTTCCAAAAAGATCTGGATTACTTGCATAACTAATGAAAAAAATTACCATCCCCAATGCTAAAAATCCAAGAGAATAAGAAACAATGTCTTGCTTTTTTTTAATCATGTAAAATCAATCATCATTCATAACCAATTGCCTCAATTGTTTTAGCCATAATTTTATGCATAACCTCCTTTTCTTTTTCACTAAAATTTTCTTTCCATTTTCCAGGAGTTGCACTTCTTCTTCTTTTTCCCTTGCCTTTTTCGTCTTTTGGTATGTTTTCGAAACTTAATCGATCTGAAATTCTTTTTAACCTTTCATCGCTTAAATTTACATCTAAAAAATCGAAAATTTTTCGTAATTCTAATTGAGTATTTTTACGCAAGTCCTCATACTTTACTAGTATACAATTTTCTTTTTTTAATGTATGGAAAATTTTCATTAAAATTTCAATTAACTGAAGCCAACGAAGAGACTCACGTTCTACAAACTGTATTTTATTTTTTGGTGTAATAGGGTTCCAACCTCTTTTTGTACTCCAACCTGCTTCTGATAATGCATCAACTCGAGAATCTAAAATATCTCTTGGATCACGTAGTAATAAAATTGCTTTTGATTCAGGAAAACATTCAGTTATTATATCTGCACCAACTGTTCCATTTGGTTCTTTGATGACTATTTTTTTGTCTAGAGTTTTAAATTGTGCATAAACCCTATTGAGAAATAATTTTCTCAAATAATATAACCAAGTTTCTCTGAATTCATCTGCAAAAAAATAATTTTTTTTATTTTTTTGCATATCAATTTGTCTAACCATGGAATCAGATTTGCCCACAGATTGGTTAATAGATTCAGAAATTGGAAGTTTTAAGGAAATATCTTTGAATAGATTAACTCTCACTTTTGAACGAATTGAAATTCCTAAATGTTCACCCAAAAGTGGCTCATTCATAAAATAACAATCAGATGCTTCTAACTGTTTAGCTAACCACGTTGTACCACTACGATTTGCACCAAATATCCAAACAATATTTTTTTCTAATTTTAATTCCTGTTCTTCTAATAATTCATCAAATGATTTTTCAGCAAAAGTTTCTATCATTAGATTAAGGTGTTAATTTGCCTTTTTAGTTGTTCCTTACCAACACTTCTCGATACATCTCTTCAACTTTGTTTATCATAGAACTCTGATTATATTCAGTTCCTAATTTTCTATTGCCTTCTAAACCCATTTTAGAAGCACTTTCCTGATTTTCAATTA
>SDBV01005839.1_pt1 | contig 17246 bp, 14 predicted proteins | sample 2277081 | NCBI WGS metagenome assembly SDBV01 (sample SAMN10402039, study PRJNA504765) | marine sediment metagenome | isolation source: marine sediment core GS10_PC15, 223 cmbsf | place: Arctic Ocean: Southern Knipovich Ridge | collected 2010 | reverse complement strand
GAAAACAAGTGATGAGAAAAATGGGACTGTAAAAACAAAAAAACGTGTAAAAACCGACCAAAAAATGAAAAAAAACGTAAAAAACAACATAAATACCAAACTCTTTGTAGCGCCGAGTGTGGGACTACGACAGGAAAAGGATTGCTTAAATAGGAATTACCATGCTAAAAAACAAAAAAATGAGGAACGAACCCAATTTGAGCAGCATAAATTTGACTGCAACCTCTTACGGTAGGGGGGGTTACAACGATTTTCAACCAAAACGCAAAAAGGGAACGAACCCAATAACGAACCCAATTTCCGAAGGTCGCGTCGACCTGTCGCGGCGGAGCGCAGCGAAGACGGATGCAAACAAAAAAAGCACAGCTTTTTACGGCTGTGCCTTATATAGAAAATGTTACTAAGAGAAAGTTTTTTAGGTATTGTCCGCCGTAAGGGCTTTGCCGGTAGATTCTTCGATCAGCAACTGCTCGGCATCAGCCATCGCTTCTGCTTCGGTTTGAACGATAGTTTTCGTTTCAACTGATTTGGCGATGATCGTCTCCGGAGCATTTTTAGGAATTACTGTTTCTTCAACCTGGAGTGCTTCGGTATCGTCGATCTCACCCGGCTTAAACGGCAGGGGTTCACTGAATGCAAGCTCTATGGTTTTAACAAAAGGAGCTGCTTCGCCGACGCTTTGAACGTTTCCGCTTCGAACGAAGTTTTCCAGATCGAAGGAGTTCTCCGTTCCATATCGCGGTACGCTAAAGCGAGCGGTAATGTGCTGACCTTCACAGGGGCACTTGTCGGCATAGCATGTAAAGGACGCTCCGTCACTTGCTATATCAACCATCTGGCCCTGCGAGAGAACATCGGAAAAGTCCTCGGCAAACCATACTGGCCAGCCGTAACGAAGCCTCTTTTCCGTGCTATTGTCACTATCGGCCATTGTCTTGTGTTCCCAATTAAAGTTTCCAGTTTTCGTATTGGGTCAATCGCCCTCGCAGGCACCCCGAAAATCACTTACTTTAGTATCGGAGTTTACGAGGAGCGACTTAACGAAAGAGGGAGCGGCATGAAAGGTTCGAGCAGAAAACTTTACGTCCGATAGTTACTGTTGTAACAGCCTGACAAGTTCGGTAAATACGCGGCTTCGGTGGCGATAATTGTCGAACATATCATAGCTGGCACAAGCCGGACTTAGCAGGATGACGTCCCCTGGCTCGCTTAAGGCCTGCGCCGAGTTCACAGCTTCTGCCATTGATGAAACGATCTGGACGCTGGTGTCTGATTCGCGTACGATGCTGGCGATCGTTTCGGCGGTCTGACCGATCAGTACGGCGGCTTTTACCTTCGCTGCGATGTGCCTTGCGAATGCGTCGAGGGACAGTTTCTTATCGTACCCGCCGGCGATAATTATTATCGGACCTTCAAAAGCATTGAGCGCGGCGATCGCACTGTCGCCGGTGGTGGATATGGAGTCATCATACCAGGACACCCCGTCGATCTCGGCGATGAGTTCAAGACGGTTGGGCAGAGATTTGAAGCTGGCGACCGATGCCGCAATGCTTTTTTCGCTGACGTTGAATTGATCCGCTACCGCCATTGCAGCGGCAAGATTGGAAAGGTTCATTCTGCCTGGAAGTTTGAACCTGGCTGCTATTCGCTCGGGCACATCGTCAGCACAAAAGCGAACACACCGCCTACCTGCCTGCTTGCTGTAACGGTCAAACCACTGGTTGGTGATCTGGTCTTCGGCATTGAAGATCGATACCGCCGGGTCATTTTCGCTGAGCCGCTGGTACCTGAAAAGATTCTCTTTGGCACTGCAATAGGCATCGAAGGTTCCGTGCCGGTCGAGATGATTTGGAGTAAGGTTCGTAATTACCATTACGTCACAGGCCGATTCGATACGGGCCAACTGCTCGGCTTGGAAGCTGCTGATCTCAAGGACGACCAGGTCGCGGTCGCCAATGTCATCTAAAACAGCAAGCAGGGGCCGGTTGCCGATATTGCCGGCGAGGTGGACCTTTCCATAACCTCGATTCTCGCCAATATTACCCTCAAGCAGATGCGCCGTAAGAGCGGTGGTGGTACTCTTGCCGTTGGATCCGGTGATGCCAATTGTCCGGGCGCCGGTCAACTGGAAGAATATCTCGATCTGCGATGTTACCAGTTTGCCGGCGTCGAGTGCGATATCGACAAACTTATTGGCAGGCGGTACGGCGGGGTTTACTATTATAATGTCGGATGTTCTGAAATCTTTTTCAACGTGCCCGCCGAGGTGATATTCAATATCGTATTGCTTCAAAACCTCTAAGGCCTCGGCAAGGCAATCGCGGTCGGCCAAATCGGTAACGATGACCCTTGCACCGGCTTTGCAGGCAAATATCGCCGAGTCAAGGCCGCCGCCAAAGTGACCGAGGCCCATAATGAGGACATCTTTATCACGAAAAAAACTTCGGTCCATGTCAATATAACAGTTTAACTATATTACTGTGCGGCTTTGGCGATCTCTATCTTGGCGTCGATTACAGCTTGCTCGATACATTTTTCCCAGTTGTCGCCGAACTGTTCTTTGTATTGGGGTTTTTCGTACGCGTAGATGATCGATCTGGACGAATTGATCAGTACGCCCATGCCGTCAGGGTTGCGGTATCTAAGGCAATCGGCTGCGGTTGCTCCCTGCGAACCATAGCCGGGGACGAGTATCCAAACCTTGGGATATTTTTCTCGAAGCAGCGCACTTTCCTCCGGAGCGGTTCCTCCTATTACCATGCCAACATTGCTGTAACCGCTTGAACCGATATTCTCGGGCTTATCCGCGATCCTGCCGACGACCTCTGCTAACTTCTGGTACATCCTTACGCCATCGGCATCGGCAAAATCCTGTATTTCCGCTGCGCTTGGGTTGCTTGCGCGTACCCAGACGAAGATGCCCTTGCCCTGCTCGGTGGCAACATCGGCAAAGGGGACTATCCCGTCTTCGCCGGCAAAACCGTTTATAGTGATCGCATCGGGTGTGATGATATTTTCAAGCCCGACAAACTCGGGGTTTTGAAGATGTGCCTGGGCGTATTCCTTTGCTGTGTGGCCTATATCGCCACGTTTTACGTCGCCTATTACCTCGATGCCGAGATCGTCGGCTTCGGATACCAGCGAGTAATAGGTCTCTACGCCTTCAGAGAGATACTTTTCGAAATAGGCGATATTGATCTTGACCGCAGGTACAAGCGGAGCTACGACCCTGATCGTCTTCGTGCAAAATTCAACGATCGCATCAATTGCCGCCGAGACGTCGAATTCATCGTTCATGCTCGGATGATCTCTTATCACCGCAGGCAGCCGGCTGTATACGGGGTCAAGGCCAACGATCAATGGTGTGTTCTTGCTCTTTACCGCCTGGCAGAGGCGGTCGCCGAAATGACTGGACATTATTAAGCTCCCTGAGTATAAGGCTTGGTAAGGCTAACGCCAAAGCCAGCTATAATTAACTTTTATCAAACGATTAAGTCACTATAATCAGATTGACCCTTTTAGCAAGAGGCATTTTTCTTATATAAAGTATATTTTGAAAATACTATCAAAAAAAATGACATGTCCAAGGCCCCGCCTTATCGCAATTGTGATCGCATTTGTCATTTTTCTCATAGCTGCCGCAGTGGTCATGTTCATGCGGACGCCTGCAAGGTATAAACCCGCCCAGCCGGAAAATTCCGAGAAGGTAAGCCCTTACCTTACCCATTACCTGGCCCCGGATATTTATAACAAGGTCCAGTTGGATGATCCTTTCAAGCTGATAGTCACAGAAGAGGGCCTAAATGACATTATCGCCCGCAATATCTGGCCGCAAAAGGTCAGCGGCGTCAGTTTCTACGGGCCCGCCGTGGCATTTGATAATGGAACCATATATCTGATGGGCAAAGTCAATTACGGCCGTTTGCCGGTGGTTATGACCATTATCGCTGCTCCCCGGCTGGGCGCGAGCGGCAAGCTCCAACTGAATATCGACACTGTAATGGCAGGGATAGTCGATATAACGCCTTTCGCAAAAACTCTGGCAGAAAGAGTATTGGCCGACCAGATAAAATACGCAGGCGAGGACTCATGGCTGGCTGAGTTGTCGGATGCCCTGATAAAAAACACACCTATTGAGCCGGTATTCGAGGTTTCCGCGCATAAAAAACACCTCAGACTAACGGCGGTCAAGATTCAAGAGAATATGCTGACCCTTACCCTGAAACCCGAATAATACTCCGTGGGCATTTTGCGCATAAAAAAAGAGCGGTGCGAAGGAGGAGACACCGCTCTAAAAAATGTAACGTTGTTGTGAAAAAATATCTCTTCGGAGGAGAAGATGATTTCATTATTAACTTTCTACCCACTATACGCCAGCTAAGCTGCCAGGTTCAAAAAAAACCGGAATTTCTTTTTTTTGTGCATTTCTCACCAAAAACAGCCCACCCGGGGTCGCTTTTGCCCTGCATTTGCATTTTGACATTTTTCATTTCATTAAAAGCAGATTCTCGTGTAGAATCATGTCAAAAGTCGACAAGAGCATATCAGGAGCATAGAAATGGAATATCAAATTGGCAGAATTGGTCGGGTAATTGTTATGCGACTCGGTGAAGGTGAAAATCTCTACGAGTCGATAGAGTCTCTGGCGAAGAAGGAAAATGTCCGCTCAGCGGCGGTCTTTATTACCGGAGGCCTTAGGAAGGCGAGTGTCGTCGTGGGCCCGAAGCAGGAAAAGCCAAAGATCGTCGGCGACTTCAGGAACTTTACCGGTCCGGGCGAAACGCTCGGAGTAGGGACGCTTTACTCCGACGAAGAGGGCCCGAAGATGCATCTCCATGCCGCAATGGGTAAAGGCGATGAGGTCGTGGTCGGCTGTCCGCGTGGCGGAGCCGATGTATTCCTTGTAATGGAAATAACGATAATCGAGATCGAGGGCATAACCGCAGGCAGAGAAATGGATGACGTCTCGGGTGTGAAGTTACTCAAACTCGGGTGATCATAACATTTATTGGAGTTATTAATGGGTATTTTGGAAACAGCTATAGCGGCGCGTTCGGCTTCGATAAAAACGGCGGCGTTGAAAAGCGATGTCAAGAATTCCGCTCTGGCGGCGATCGCTATAGCTCTTAGAGAAAATTCTGATGTGATAGCCGCCGCCAACAGCGCGGACATCGCCAATGCGGAAAAAGAGAATCTTGGCAAACCGCTCCTGAAACGTCTGAAGTTTGACGCTGCCAAGATCGAAGATGTCTGCGCAGGTCTCGAAAGTCTTATCAAATTGGACGACCCCGTCGGACAAACGCTAAGTGCTACCGAACTTGATGAGGGACTTGAGCTTTATAAGGTAGGCTGTCCGATAGGTGTTATCGGGGTGATCTTCGAATCGCGTCCCGATGCTCTTGTACAGATATCGGCTCTGTGTTTAAAGAGCGGCAACGCGGTACTATTAAAAGGCGGCAGCGAAGCGGCTGAAACAAACCGCGCACTTGCCGGCATCATAACCGATGCGAGCGTAAAAGCCGGAATACCCGCCGGTTGGCTTGGCCTGCTCGAAACGCGCTCGGACGTTGCCGAAATGCTGAGCATGGACAAATATATTGACTTGATCGTCCCGCGCGGCAGCAACGAGTTCGTCCAGTATATTATGAGCAATACGAATATCGCTGTCCTCGGACATGCCGACGGTATATGCCACGTCTATATTGACAATCAAGCCGATATAGACATGGCCGTCGATATCGCCATCGACTCCAAGTGTCAGTATTGTGCCGTCTGCAACGCCATGGAAACGCTACTGGTCCATAGCGATATCGCGGAAGAATTCCTCCCTAAGGTCTGCGCTGTTCTCAAAGAGCAAAATGTAGAGATTCGCGGCTGTGATAAAACAAGGCAAATAATCGATGCGGTTGAGGCAACCCAACAGGATTGGGCTACCGAGTACCTTGACCTGATCGTTTCGATAAAAGTCGTTGACTCACTCGACGATGCGATAGAGCATATCAACACTTATGGTTCCGGCCACACCGATGCCATCGTTACAAATGGCAAAGCCGCCGCCGCAAAGTTCATGGACCTTGTAGACTCAGCCGACGTACTGCACAACTGCAGCACACGTTTCAGCGACGGCTTCCGTTTCGGATTAGGCGCAGAGGTCGGTATAAGCACAAACAAGATACACGCCCGCGGCCCTGTCGGTCTCGAAGGGTTGCTCATCTATAAATACCGCCTCATCGGTAACGGCCATATTGTAAAAAGCTATGCCACCGGCGAAAAAACATTTACACATAAGCGACTTAATAAGGATTTTGAACTGTAATGCGAAATTTCAGCAAAGCCAAACGAATAGTCGTAAAGATCGGAACCAATACGCTCAGTAAGGACAGCGGTGTTGACGCAGCGTATGTACGCCAGGTCGCAAAGCAGATCGCCGCGTTGTTGGCTGAAGAAAGACAGGTCGTTATCATAAGCAGTGGCGCGATCGGTATGGGAGCCGGTCTACTGGATCTCAAAGGAGCCGTACAGGACATGAAGATGAGGCAAGCCTGCGCCGCTATCGGACAACCGTTGTTGATGCAGGAGTACCGCAAAGCATTTTCACGATACGAGATCACGGTCGCCCAGGTACTGCTCACCGCTGAGGTACTTGACAATCGCAAGACGTATCTCAATCTCCGCAATTCGGTAGAGACGCTTTTGAAGCTGGGCGTGGTCCCGGTGCTAAATGAAAATGACTGCGTTGCAACTGACGAGATCGGTTCGGCATTCGGCGACAATGACAAGTTAAGCGCACTGGTAGCGAGCAAGCTCGACGCCGATCTGCTTATTATGTTAAGTGATATCGACGCCCTTTACGATAAGGATCCCCGCAAATACAAAGATGCCGCCCCCATCAAAGCCGTATACGAAATAACCGAACAGATCGAAAAAAGTGCCGGCAAAAAAGGTAGCCAACACGCCACCGGCGGAATGAAGACAAAGATAGAAGCGGCAAAAATCGCTTCCTACGCGGGCTGTAGAATAGTCCTTGCAGACGGCAGGCTGAAAAACATCATCGGCAAAATAATTGCAGGTGAAGATATCGGCACCGTTTTTATGCCTCGGCGAAAACTCGGCAACCGCGCCAGATGGATACTCAACAGCAAATCCGAAGGGACCATAATGATCGACGAAGGAGCGGTAAAGGCCCTTGCCGGGCGAAAGAGCCTTCTGCCAAGCGGGATCGTATCGGTCGAGGGAACTTTCCGTGCCGGCGCAGTAGTTATGCTCAACGAAGCGGCAAAAGCGGTGAGCAGTTTTAGCAGCACAGAATTGCAGGCCCTTGCCGGTAAGCACAGCCGCGAGATAAGGGACATATTAGGCCCCGAACGAAAGGACGTAGTAGCTGTGCCCGAGGACATTGTATTCCTTGACTACTAATTGATTTTGCCCTTGACGAGACGCTCAGGCTCGTTTATCTTGTGGGCAATCTAAGCCGGAGTGGCGGAATTGGCAGACGCGCGGGATTCAAAATCCCGTGGCCGCAAGGTCGTGTGGGTTCAAGTCCCACCTCCGGTACTTCATTTCTGCCCTATCAAACCTATTCTTGATTTATTGTTGGATTTTGGTAATATAACTCCAATATCTTATGCAACAGGCTCAATTAACTGAGTGATATGAACTGCTATTTTGAGGTGGTTAGCTGTGGGTATGAACCCAAGGCTTAATTATTACGACAAACTTGCCATTCAGGAGTTGGACAGAAATGTGTGGCTCTGAGAGACTGACAGGGGCGGGGGAATGCGGATGAGAGGAGTCGAACCTCCACGGGGTTGCCCCCACAGGCACCTGAAGCCTGCGCGTCTGCCAATTCCGCCACATCCGCAACGGTATTAACATATTAGTGATTTTGCTGCGAAGGTCAAGTGGTTTTTGTCGCTTTTTCGGGAACGATAAATTTTGTTTTTGCACAGAACCTGACTAATTCGTCAACCTGCTTTTGGATTTCATCAGTCTGGTTTTTGTCGAGCATTTTTTCTATTTCCTTGGCCATGTCGGAATATATGGAGAAACCGGCAAAACTACCCAAGCCCTTGAGTGAATGAACCTTGCTCGCAAGATCCTGAAGGTCATTGCGATCCAGACTATCCTGCATTGCCTGGATCCTTTCAGAGAGATTACCAACAAACATCTCGATCGTTTTATAGTAGTCGGGATTATCCGCAAGGAAGGATGTTATCTCCTCGCCATGCCTGGCTTGTCTGAGTTGCTTATTCTGTGCAATGAGTCGCCAGACTTTGCTCATGAGATGTTCCTTTTTTATAGGTTTTGTAATAAAGTCATCACATCCGGCATCGAGGCATTCTAATTCATCTCGATTTGACGTACATGCCGTCATGGCTATGATACCAGTCTTTGTGTTTTTCCCCTGTGACCTTATTATCTTCGTTGCTTCCAGACCATCCATTATATCCATTTGAATATCCATCAGGATCACATCGTACCTCTGTTCGCTGCAAAGTTCTACCGCTTTTTTACCGTTATCGCAGGCTTCTATAGTATAGCCTTCCTTTTTCATAAAGACTTTGATCAGTTCCCTGTTTTCCTCGACGTCATCGACAACAAGTACGCATTGGGGTCCGTCGACATCATCGGCATTTTGGTCACGATCTGTGTTTTGACTCTCTTCCGGATCGCATGGTACATCACCATCGGGATACTGATATTGACAAGGAATAGTAAAGTAAAACTCCGAACCTGCCAGAGGGGTACTTTCAATTTCGAGCTTGCCGCCTAACAGAGATATAAGTTTGCCGCCGATCGGAAGACCGAATCCTGTATCGGACTGCCCGCAAAATATTTCATTATCACCTTCGCTCAGTATTTTGCGAATACGCTGCAATTTGTTCCGGTCGATACCACAACCCGTATCTTTAACACTGAAACGAACAAACTCACATGATTCGCTATTTTCCGACGGATCGTCCGCGTATACTTTTATCCTTACATGTCCCTGATTTGTAAACTTCAGGGCGTTATTTGTTAGATATATCAATATCTGTCTAAGCTTATTTTCGTCGGAATTGATCGTTTTTGGAACATCTTCGTCAACTTCAACACGAACTTCCAACCCCTCTTCCTCGGCCCTTAGACGCACCGCATCAGTTATTGCAGTAAGTAGTCGTGAAATATCTATCTCGGTTCTTTCAACTTCCAGTGTGCCTGTATCGAGTTTTGAAATATCTAATACTCCATCAATGAGGTACATCAGATCCTTTGCGGTGCCGTAGATAGTATTTGCAAATACGGTTTGTTCGCTGCTAAGATCCTCCTGCCGGAGAATTCCAGAAGTTTCGATAATACTGCTTATCGGCACACGCGCCTGGTGGCTTACACTCGAAAGAAATTTGCTTTTTCTGTAACTGGCATATTCTGTTTTCTTTATGGTCTCGACAAAATCGTTAACATCAATGACATTCAAAACAGCACCGTCATAAACGTTTTCAGCATAAGTCGGCTGAATGTTTATCCGAAAGGTCCTATTGCCAATCACAACCTGGATACTTGCCGGGCTATGATCGTCGCTGTCTTTGAATTTCTCAATGATAGTCTTTAACTGATCATTGACCTGATCGCCGAAACAATTGAAAACAAAACTTCCTGCGATCCGCTCTTTATCCTTGCCGATCAGTTCGCAGAAATATGGATTCACCTCAGTTATTAAACCACGACTATCTGTTATGACCACACCTTCGGCCATGTTTGATATCGCATTACAGTACTGCATCGTTGATACATCAAGATCGCTGCCGGCATTTTCAGAGTCAGTTACTTCCGTAATAATTCCAAGTGTTCCTGTGATCTTGCCGTTTGTATTCCGGAGGGGAACCTTTGTAACCATCGTCTCAACATCCTTACCACCGGCTCTGCTGAATGTCTTTCGCAGATTGACCAGCGGCACGGTTGTTTTCATTATTTCCGTCTCACATTGAACAAAGAAGTCCGCCAGTTCCCTGTCGGCGATAAGATCATGATACGTCCTGCCGATAACTTCATCGGGCCTTGAGACGGACATGAACTCCGCGAATTTTTGGTTACAGCCGGTAAAAACACTATTGGCGTCTTTCCAATAAACGCAATACGGAATTGCTGAGACTATGCTCTCTATAAGTTTGCTCTGCTTGAGCAATGCGGAAATCGTCTGTTCACGCTCCCTTGAAACCCGCTGCAGCTCTTCATTTATCCTGCTTATGGCCAATTGGGCTTCCAACAGCGTGCTTTCCTTTTCTCTCTTGTAATAGAATACCGACCCTGAAACAAGAATACAAAGAAATACAGATAGAACTATCACTTTCACAAAAACCGGCACGTTGAGCTGCCAGAAAAGGCTTGCGCAAATAACGACAAACACACCTGCCGTAAGTACCAACGCGTGTTTAACTTGTGCCTTGTTCATCGTTTACAAACCTTTATTGCAATTAGAGCCAATTCCAGCATTAGCGCACAATCCGAGCTCACGCACGAATGCAAGTGATATATCGGTAAACAAAGACACGCTCTTTATGGGGTTTTGGTCATTTTTAAGAATATGCCCCTGGTACATCGAATAACGCTTTTTTGTCGATATCCGCCTAAGCTATCCTTATATGATAGTCCGATAACATGGGCCTTAGTTGCGGTTATGGAATTATTCAGAATAACCAAAATGTCGCTATTGCACCAGAAAACGGGGTTATTGTATATTACTGACCTGTCGATACCGTTCCCCCTGAAATAATAGTTAAAACATCCTGCAAATTAACCGTATTGTAATATAGTTCATAGATTGGTATAATATGGTTATACGGGCGAATGAACTAAACGCGACACTTTTGGTAAACCGGCCAAAATATCCGGATCGCGTTTTTTAACTTCGCCTGACAATATATTATTTTACGTTCTTTTAAAATTTATCGTTAATTTTTTCTATTTATTATTTTTTTGGAGGCAATTATAATGCTATTATACTTTATCAGAGGACTTTTTGTTATCATGATCGCCGCGGCTTTGTTTGTGAGCATCGGTTACAACGAATCCATGCAGAACAGATTACCGGACGTCGAAGCGCTTTATGACCTCGGTGTCCAGATGGAACAGCAGGGCAAAACCGAAGAAGCGCTTGAGAATTACCGAAAAGCGCTGGAAAGTCGCGCCGACCCCGAACTGGCTGGGCAGGACGTCATGGTCATTTTCATTGGCGGACTTGCCGTAGCCATTATCGTAATAGCCATCGACTGGTTGACGCCCAAAAAATCTCTCAGCGCACTGGCCGGTATCTTCTTTGGAATACTCGTCGGCATACTCATCAGTTGGGCCTTGTCGTCTGTACTGGTCCTTATCGATGAGTTGTTTTTCAATATGAGTCCGCAAACGCTGAAAATGTCAACATGGATCATGAGTATATGTGTATGTTATCTTTCCATAAGCCTGGTAATCAGGACGAAAGACGATGTACGTTTCGTAATACCTTATATCGAGTTCTCCAGACAGACAAAAGGGATGCGCCCTCTGGTCCTTGACACTTCAGTGATCATCGATGGAAGGATCGCTGACATAGCCAAGACAAAGCTTTTTGACTCTACGCTTGTGGTACCGCGTTTTGTCTTGAATGAACTGCAACTGATCGCTGATTCCGCCGACAACATGAAACGTGCCCGCGGAAGACGTGGGCTTGACATGCTTAACAAACTTCAGAGTAGCCCCTTTATCGAAGTTGAGATCGATGATACACCCCCACCCGGTCTTGACGCAAAAGCAGAAGTCGATCATAAGCTCGTAGCCTTTTCAAAGAATTGTGACGGCAGGCTTGTCACCAACGATTACAATCTCAACAAAGTTGCCCAGTTGCGGGGTGTTGACGTTATAAATATAAACGATCTCGCCAATGCAATGAAAACCATCACCTTACCCGGTGAAGGTATGACAACAAAGATCATACGCGTTGGAGAAGAACTAACTCAGGGCGTCGGTTACATGGATGATGGTACTATGGTCGTCGTAGAGGGCGCACGAGACAAGGTCGGAGAGACAATAGAGATCTCAATAACGAGCTCGCTACAGACTTCCGCCGGAAGAATGGTCTTCGGCAAATACGAAAGAACGGTTCGTGCCAACAGGAATAATCGATCTAATTCCAACGGACACAAACATAATAATAAGAGACACTGACATAGAGGTGTTTATTAGAGTTTGTCGATCTCTGCCTTAAGAGATTCCAGCAGATTCTCTTCCGGGACAACCATGTGTTTTTTGCCGTGGCGATAGATATACCCTTTTCCTTTTGCTGCGCACACAGCCAGATCCGCATCGGCTGCTTCACCGGGACCGTTTACAATACAGCCCATAACAGCTATCCGCATGGGCTTATCTATTCGGTCAAGAATTCCTCTGACTTTCCTTGCCAGACTTACAACATCGATCTGGCACCGCCCGCAGGTAGGACAGACTACAAGTTCCGGCTTGCGAAGTTCGAAAAGCCCTAACGATGCCAATATCTCCTGGGCCAGTTTGACCTCCTCAACACCATCACCTGCGATGCTGACCCTCAACGTATCACCGATCCCTTCGGAAAGGAGACTGCCAATCGCCACAGCCGACGTTATCCGCGCATCCTCGATCAGACCCGCATGAGTAAGCCCAACGTGGATCGGATAGTCGAACATCTCGGCTATTGCCCTGTTGACCTCGATGGTTCTGAGGGTGTCAGCGCTTTTTGCACTCAGGACAATGCTCGTGAAACCGGCTTTCTCGAAGAAATCTACATACCGTCGCATTTCGGAAACCATCAGGTCCACTCGCTTGGGTGGCGCGAGGTCCCTGGCTTTCAGGTCGCGGATGCTCGCTTCATTGACACCTATCCGGATAGCCGTCCCGTGCATTTTGGCGGCATCGATGATACGCAAAATATCATCACCGGTCTTGATATTGCCCGGGTTGAGCCTTATCTTGGCCGCCCCGGCTTCGATAGCTTCTATCGCTCGCTCAGCAGAAAAATGGATGTCGGCGATCAGGGGCACTTTAGCCTCAGCAGCGATCTCGGCAAATGCCCGGGTATCGGCCCTTGTAGGCACCGCAACACGTACAAGATCACACCCGGCCTGTATCAGGGTGTTAATTTGGGCAAGACACTGCTGCACATCGGTCGTCGCCACCTTTGTCATCGACTGAATGACAATTGGTTCGCCGGAGCCGATTTTGACGGTTTTAACCTTGACTAATCTCGTTTTGCGCCTTTTAATCATGGTATTGTACCAATTACAATTAAAATGTGCTTTGATACGCGGTTAAGTTTCTTTACGACAATTATCACAACTCCACCGCGAAAATTTATTACCCTATAAGGGTATTATTCTATATTGTCTTGCACAATGAGGCAAATTAAATTATATTCTGAGACTGGATTTTGGAATCTATGTATTGTACACGGATGTAATTAGCGTCAAATGTTTGGAATATCGTACAACAAGTTTAAGGAACATTTTGGCATGTGGCTATCGATACTATTAGTTTTACTCGTCACTTATTCCATCCTCGGCTGGTCGCTGTACTTTTTACAGTCGTCATTTGTATACAAGCCGACAAAAGATGTGCTCTACAACCCCGGCGGTCTCGGCCTTACTTACGAAAAGGTCGTCCTGAAAACCGAAGACGGGCTCAAGCTTTCAGCTTGGTTTATCCCCGCTGAAAATGCTCGACAAACGGTTCTGTTCTGTCATGGAAATGCCGGCAATATTTCTCATCGACTTGACACCGCAAATATTTTCAATGAACTCGGTATTAACTGCCTGTTATTCGATTACAGGGGATACGGCAACAGCCAGGGCAAACCGACCGAAGAAGGAACTTATCTTGACGCCGAAGCGGCATGGAACTGGCTCATAGAAAGAGGTATCGGACCTGAACAAATAATTATTTTTGGCAGGTCGCTTGGCGGCTCGATCGCGTCGCATTTGGCTGTGAAGGTTCACCCATCGGGCCTGGTCCTCGAAAGTAACTTTACATCCTATGTGGATATGGGCAAGAAATTTTATCCATACATGCCGGTCCGACTCTTCGCCAGATTCAATTACAATGCCATAGATCATATACGCAAGATCGATTGTCCTGTCTTGATAATCCACAGCCGAAATGACGAAATGATACCATTTGAATTCGGACTCAAACTCTATGACGCAGCCAAAGAACCAAAGGAATTCTTAGAGATCTTCGGCTCACACAATGATGGATTCCTCCATTCCGGTCAGGTATACCGCGATACATGGACGCAATGGTTAGAATTCGTTCGCAAACAAACCAAATCGGCAAAATCGGAACTCAAGACCGCTTTATAGTCGTCTGAGGAGCCCGAGGATCACTGCGTCGATCCTGCAATTATCCGAATATACCGGCTCAAAATCGGGGTTTGCCGGTTGCAGGCGAACAACGCTTCCTTCATTGTAGAAACGTTTGACAGTAGCTGAGTTGTCCTCCAGTATGGCTACCACCAATTGACCGTTCTCAGCAGTGCTTGCCTTTTTGCAGACCACATAGTCGCCGTCGGATATGCCGTCATCGATCATGCTGTCACCGGCGATTTCAAGTGCGAATATATCATCGCTTTCGCCGAACATAGAGTCCAGCGAAAGCATCTGGAAGTTTTCAACAGCTTCGATACCGACCCCTGCCGCAACCCTGCCAACCAGCGGAACACCGACCGATCTTTGTGTCGCTTCGTCATATGAAGGAATATCACCGGCCCCTAAGCTCTCTGACATGTCAAGCAGCCGATTGGCTCGTAGCGTGAGTTTCAAAGAGCGTGCCTTGCCCCTGGACCCGGCAAGCAGCTTTTTTCTTCGAAGGGCGGCGACATGTTCGAATACGGTGCTGCGACTTACGCCTAACTTTTCGGCTACCTCCCCAATCGTCGCCGAATAACATTGACTGGCTTCGAACGAAGCTATTGCCTTCAGAACATTGAGTTGACGTGGGGTGATCTCGATTTTCGATTTGTTTGTTTGCACTTAATGTTTTCTCCTTTACCAGATCGCGATAGACTGTCATCTCGATTTCCGTTTCGTTCTCGATCTGAGTTAATAGTTCCGGATAGATGGTCGCCCCTATCATGTCCGCAATTGTTGCCAGGACTCTACCGAGTTTGTTCGTTGCCGGCGACAGCAGTGAACTCTCATCCAGCGGCCAGTTTGATACGAATTCCCCCCCGGGACCGAATCTACATAGTGGCTGACTGTCATTTTCAAATCTGTTTTTGTCCATTTTTGTCCTCACATTTTCCGCGGCGATCCAAGCCGCTAAATTCTTACTTTCTTTGTATCGGCTAAGGGGGGCAAAAAACCCTAACAAAAACCGAACAAAAATTAAAAAATCGAAAAAATTTGCCAAACCGCCCCCCCCGAAACCTCAGAAGTGATATTATGGGCTATGTAAGCCGATGAGGACGGCCCCTAACCCGAAAATCTGTTCTACTCAGCATGGATCGCTATTTTGTTCGCCCCGTCAACTATCATGATCTTAACGTCAGGATTCTCAGTTATCCAGGCGTTTATGACTGCTTGCGGGTTATCTGTCGGGTAAAGATGGGCAGCCTCTATCATGTTGTCAGGAATATCCGAGTAGACCCAAAGCCTTCTTAAGTTCTCGATCATCAGGGCGAATTTGTAGGGTTTGTGGCTGTACAGAGCATACTTAGATTTGATCGAGTCTAAAATTTCCGGAATGGGTCGTATCAGCCGGTCATAGAAATTTTCTCTCGTGTGCTCGGCGCCGACACCCTTGGGGCATGCCGCAAGAAAAAGCACCTCACCGCCATCAGTTACCGCCGCCTTTGTAAGTTCCAGTGCCCTTTGAGCGATATAGAGATCGACGTCATTAGGCAATCCGCCGGGCGAAACGATAAGTCGGTCAACCGGTTTTACCGTCATGGCATTTAGCTTATCGCTTTCATCGAAAGCTCGCCGGCAAACATCTTCGGCACGTCCAAAGTCTGCCCACTGGATTCGTCCCGAGGTGCTGATCGTAACGAAGGCATGGACCTTTCTATCGCCTGTGATAAGTTTCATGCCCTCAAGCTGATCCATGGCCAATGGATTTTCCCGCCTGCTCTTATCGCTATGCCAAGGATGAATGCCAAATGAGGATTTTTCATTGAGGGCAAGGCTGTGGTTCAGCTCTGCGGTTGTGTAAGCGCATATCCCGGGGATGAAATTTTTTGTCGGGTTGGAATAACCCGCGAAATAATGACTCTTAACGTCAGAGAGTACCAGGAACACGTCGGCGTCTGCGATTACGGCGTTATATATCACATCAGTTCCGTAAGATGTTGTGCCTGCGTTTATAAACTCCGCATTTCGGTGATCGTGTACATGTATTTCGATATCACTCAAATCTGCATCGGCGGCGAAACGATCTATCTGCTCGATTATTTTCTTGTTTTCCGGAGTATCGCTGTTATGCGTTCCGGTGCAGATGACGAATTTTACGAATCGCGCAGGTTTTAAAATGCTAAAGAGCTTATCATAAATAGCGGCAAGGGGCATATCCCGCGTGCCGTCACCGACAAGGATGCACAATTTTTTGTCATTAATTTGGCTTTGGAAGTTTTTGACTTCCGCTTGGCCCAAAGCACCGCTGACGATCTCGCCGTCATCTGTATTATGTCCGTCATCGAACGGCTGGATGACTTGGGCGATATTTCCGTCGGGAATATCCAGACAGATATGACCATCGCCGTAGCGGATACTTACTTTCATGTCGGCTCACCGAAAAAATAAAGTCTGATAAATCAGATTCTTGCGACGTTTGTTCGCCTGAAACAATCCGATGTTATCATTTTATTTGTTCGGAGGCAACGGCTACCGCTCAAAATAGCGTCGTCAGCCAAATTTTATGGCTGTTTTTCGTTGACAAACCGGTTTTTTTATAATAATCTATACGCAGTTCATTGGTATATGCGGGCGTAGCTTAGTGGTAAAGCTTCAGCCTTCCAAGCTGATCACGTGAGTTCGATTCTCATCGCCCGCTTTTTTTATTGCGATCCGTAAAATCCCCCTTTTCAGCTTTGTTATGAAGTTGTATGTTTTTGCAAACAGGGTTTCTCCGTGAAATTGGCTTTAATTGGCTTTGGGGTTTTGTGGGTTTGGGTGGTAAATTGCTGTAAGCCTTTCTCATACAAGTACTTGTGTTAATTCTTAACTTTTCAAAATTGGCTTTGTTTCGCGAAAAAAGTTTTTCGGAAA
>SDBV01005838.1_pt1 | contig 17246 bp, 19 predicted proteins | sample 2277081 | NCBI WGS metagenome assembly SDBV01 (sample SAMN10402039, study PRJNA504765) | marine sediment metagenome | isolation source: marine sediment core GS10_PC15, 223 cmbsf | place: Arctic Ocean: Southern Knipovich Ridge | collected 2010 | reverse complement strand
CCTGGGGCTTCTTGGTGGCGGGGAGGGGATTTGAACCCCTGACCTTCGGGTTATGAGCCCGACGAGCTACCTGACTGCTCCACCCCGCGTCGTAGTTTGCGACTTTATCACAGAAGTTCGAGAATCGGCCACGCGGTTCTCAGAGTTGTTCAGGTTCCGCAGCGATCGGCGACCTTGTCGAACATCGTGCCGGCCAACGACTCGGCGCGCGGCCTGATGACCGTCTCCGTGGCCAATTCGCCTTTGAGCCCGACCGGTTCCCAGCTCGTCGACACCGAGACCTCGCATCCGTCGTCATCGGGCTCGATCGAGACAGACGTCGTGATGTTGCGGGCGAACATTGGCGCCTGCTTCGTGCCCAGAAACTCGCGCACTTGAATCCAGGTGATCTGACTTGGTTCTTCCCATTCGACGACCTGCGACTCGATCGCGGCGTTGCGGACGCCAACTTTGTAGCGCACACGTTGAACACGACCGACGCCTTCGTCGGGGCCGTCGAGCTTTTCGGCATGGTTTGCCGACGGATACCAATCGAGCATCGCCTCAACGGATTTGACAGCTTCCCAGATGTCTTCGGCACCTGCATCGACATGGCCTGAACACACAACACGAGGCAATGCAATCACTCCCCACAACTAGCGCCTCCCTACGCCCGTAAACTTTCCCTTGTTCACATCCAGTGTCTCGGCGCGATCAGGCCCGAACTTCACCAATTATCCCTCGAATTGACTAGAAAGATAGCCGCATCCGGCTAAACGTCGGTGGCAAACAGCGGGAGACTAAGAGGTAGATTGAACTCTTCGGCAAGTCGGCTGCGAATGCCCCGCCGAGGGCCAGTCGACATCGAGGAGCGAAATGCGAATTTGTGTGATCGGAACCGGATACGTCGGAACGGTCAGCGCGGTCTGTCTGACTCATGTTGGTCACGAGGTCGTCGGCCTCGAAATCGACCGCGCTAAACTCGACCAACTCCGAGGTGGTGTCTTGCCGTTCATCGAGTCCCGCTGCGACGAGCTACTGCGTGCCGGGCTGGAAACCGGTCGGCTGTCGTTCACCGACGATGTCGGCGCCGCGATCGAGTCATCGCAGGTCATCATGATCTGCGTCGGCACGCCTCTCACTCGCCACGGCAACGCCGATGTGACCGCTCTCGAACAAGTCGTGAAAGATATCGCCCCGTATCTCCGCGGCGAACTCAAGGTGATCGTCACCAAGTCGACGGTGCCGGTAGGGTCCGGCGATTGGATCACAATGCTCGTCGAAGACCGCTTGCCCCGCGACGTTGCGAGCCGCGGCAACTTCGCCGTCGTGTCGAATCCGGAGTTCTTACGCGAAGGCTCGGCAGTGCAGGACTTCTTGCACCCCGACCGCATCGTGATCGGCTCGACCTCACCGCAAGCGATCGAAATTGTCGCCGAGATGTATGAGCCTCTTACGTCACAACGCTTCGATGGCGGAAATGAGACGCTGGCGCCTGTGCCGCTCCTGAAAACGTCACTCGAGTCGTCAGAAATGATCAAGTACGCGGCAAACGCCTTTCTCGCGACGAAGATCAGTTTCATCAACGAGATTGCGAATATCTGTGATCGCATCGGCGGCGACATCACTGAGGTCGCCGCCGGCATCGGACTCGACCAACGCATCGGCGCCAGCTTCCTCAGCCCGGGAATCGGCTGGGGCGGATCCTGTTTCCGCAAGGACATACTCGCACTCGAAAACGTCGCCGAAGAGTACGGATACACGCCACTCATACTCAAGGCTGCCGTGACGACGAACGACTACCAGCGCCATAGCGTGATTCGCATCCTCCAAGACAAACTCCGAATCCTCAAAGGCAAGCGGATCTCGCTCCTCGGTCTGTCGTTCAAACCCTTCACCGACGATCTACGCGACGCGCCGTCACTCACGCTCATCGACCGACTGCACAGTGCCGGCGCCGGCATCAAGGTGTTCGATCCAGTGGTCGACGACATCGGAGACCAGAATGAACTCGTAACGTTCGCGGCCAGCGCCGACGAAGCCCTCGTCGACGCCGACGCTGCTGTCCTCGTGACAGAATGGCCCGATCTCGTCGATCTCGATTGGAAGTCGGCAATTGAGACGATGAGAACTCCGTTTGTCGTCGATGGCCGCAACGCTTTGGACGACGTCTTGATGCGCTCACTCGGGTTTCACTACGTCGGTATCGGACGCGGTTGACGTGTCGGCCCGGCATGAGGCCCGCAACGCCATCCCGATCGGCGACGGCGAACTACTGCGCGAGCGCCTCGATCGCCGGACGCGGCTCTGATGCAACAAGTGACAACACACAACCGCACTCACTCACGGCAGGCAACACCGACGCGCCACCGAGCGTGCATAGGGCGCCGTCGTGGTCGACACAGGTTCGTGTTGGTTCCGGCACAAACGCGTAGCCGACGATCGATTCGGACGCTCGTCCATAGTCGATAAGCCCCGCGCCAAACGCATTGCGGGCAAGTGGCGCAGCCAATTTTGCCGCCTCGGATCTACGGCCGAGCAGAGTGGCGCCCGATTCGTAGTCGTCGGACATCTGGTCGAGCCAGGTGCCGAGAGAGTCTTTGATCAACGACTCTACGATCACGTCGCGCGCACTACCCGACGCTCGCGCGTCGTCCACGGGTTCACCAAGACACCGGCGCCCCGCTTCGAATGTCTCAGCAATACTCGCAACGACATGTGTCTCGACGAGCAGTCCGAGACGTCGCCGGTCCAACTGCGTCTGTTCGGATTCGCCGAAAGAGTCGATGCGGATATTCTCGATCTCTTGCACGGACCGCTTGAGCTTACGCGCTATCAGGTCGGTGAACTGATCGATCGTCGTTTCCGCGCTGGGCGTGAATACGCGCGTGGCAACTTCGTCGGCTGCAGATTCCGAGCCGCCGGCGACCTCTTCGTCGCGTTCCGAACCGGAGATATCGACGGCCTCGTCGGAATCGCCGGGCTCGGCCGGCGCCGTCAGCTCGGTCAGCGCGGTCAGCGCGGCCCTGAGTCTGGACAGTCGGTCTTCGCCGGGACCAGCGCCACGATCGCTGTCGGTCTCGGCTGCGTGACGCCGAGTAACGACCCGGTCGAAAAGAGCGGCAAGCGTCGCATCATCGGGTGGGGCCGGAGGCTGTGTCGGATCCGGATCAGATTCGTGAGCATCGGACTCGACACCGTCACGCGCAGCCTGGGGAGACCCCAGCGTGCCCCCAACGACCGTCGCAGCCGCCGACGTTGCGGCCTCGAGGCTCTCAACGCCCGGTCGTGGCTCATCGCCGTCGTCCCACTCGGTTGACATACCCGCGTCGGGCGCCTCGATCGAATCGATGTGGCCAGGATCGTCTCTCGCTGAACAACCACGAACGGCCGAATCGTCTCCCGTTGAACGACCACCAACGGCCGAATCGTCTCCCGTTGAACGACCACCAACGGCCGAGTCGTCTCCCGTTGAACGGCCAAGAACAGCCGAGTCGTCGATCCGCGCGAAATCGACGACATCGAGCGCCTCGATCGAATCGAGCGACGTGATCACGTCGCTCAGCTCCTTGCGGGCGGCTACGACACCTGCGGCGAGACTGTCATGCAACAACCTCAGCGTCGCCGTACGTTCTTCGAGATCCGCGTAGTCGTCACCCGTCGAGTCTCGCCGAGCGTCGTCGAGTTCTCGGAGTAATCGTTGCCGGTCTGCTTCGATCTCGGTCTTGGCATCTGCTCGTGCACTTCGTACCTCGTCGCGCAGTCGAGATCGGACCGCCGCTTCTTGCCGGTCGAGTTCACCGGCAATTTCGGCCGCCTCGCGCTTTGCGCGTTCGACGATCTGCGTTGCCTGGGCTCGAGCATTCGTGATCGCATCTGCATCGGCGGGTGTCTCGACGTCGGTTCGCTGCGCCACCCCGCTCCTGATTACGAGATCGTCGCCAAGATGAAACGTCTCGCCCTGGACATGCTCCCCGACAGCACGAAGCTGACGCAGCTCGTTCGCCAGCCTGAACAGATACGCGTCGACGATGCGACGTTTATATCCCTTGCGAGCAACGGGAAACCGTTGCACGGCTACCGCCGCAGGGTCGAAATCATACTCACCATTCGATTCTGCCATCAGACGCCGATAGTAGCCGCCACAGACAGCGCCTCGGAGCGCGCTGCAACGGGCCCGTTCGGGACTCGTTGATCCAGGCTGTGGTCGCCGATTGGAAGCCTAACGCGATGATTCAGGTATGCCGTGAACTCGACTAGATCAGCCTTTGTCGGGAACTCGTCGGACAGACGGAACCATTCGTCGCTCCACTCGTTGAGACGTGCTTCGCCTCGCCGTTCGTAGAACATGCCTGACTCGGTGAACCCCTCGACACCTTCGAAACCCTCGAAGAGTTTGAGACCACGGAACACGACGAGCGGAAAAAACGACGACACGTGGAAACCGTGGACCCGCAACCTGTCGACCGTTTCGATCATCGACTCGCGTGACTCGCCGGGGAATCCGGCAATCAGCGTCAAGATCGGCTGTATGCCCTGTTCGCGACATGCGAGAGCCGCATCGGTCACGTCGGTGGTGTCCTCACGTTTGAGCGCTACGTCGTTCAGGACATCGTTGTTGAGCGATTCCGCGCCGATCCCGATTGTGACCCAACCCGACGCTGCCATCTTTTCGACACGGCGCTCGTCGAGTGCGTCGGCACGCGTCTGACAGCTATACGAGTAGCCGATGTCGGCGAGCTGGTCGAGCATCGGTTCGAGCCGATTCCAACGCAGCGTGAACGTCGAGTCGCCGAAGAAGAAGCGGTTGTGATCAGACGGATAGTTCTCTTTGCAAAACCGAACCGTTTCGGCGACGTAGGCGGCCGAATGGAATTTGACTTTGCGATTCCAGATCGCCGGGTCCAAGCAGAAAGAACATTTCTCGGGACACCCGCGAGCCGTCACCATGCTGGTACCGGGCCAATAGTCGCCATACGGAATCAGTTCGCACAACAAATCGTGTCGTCGGCGGATCAGGAATTCCGCACCGACTGTGTAGAGGTGCGGGAACGTGTCGAGGTCGTTTTCTCGAACTCGTCCGGGCGTCCAAATTATCAGACCGTCCGACTCGTAACAGAGGCCGTCGACACTTTCAATGGGCCTCTCATCGGCGAGCGCCCGGAGAAGTTCATTCGCTGTGTGTTCGCCTTCGCCGACCACTACATAGTCGACTTCGGGCATCGCTGCGCATTCGTCCGCGTGCAGGGTCGCGTAATTGCCGCCGACAATGATCGTCGCGCGCGGGCACGCGTCGCGAACATCGCGCAACAGCCGCGTGCAATAGTGGATCATGAAGTAGTACGCGAGCGGGTAGAAGATCACATCGGGGTCGCGCCGTCGCAGTTCATGCAGGACATCGAGCCATCGCGCTCCGAGCCAGACATCGAGTTCGTCGGCGGCCGAAGTGTCGACAAGTGAACGTTGCGACGTCTCGCTGAAGAAGTCGACGCTGACATTTGCCCCGGCGATGACGTTGACCACGTCGAAGTCGTGCCCCCGTTTCTTGAGATACGAAGCGACGTACTGGATCCCGTATTCGGGGGACAAGAGGTTCTTGTTTCGCTGGTCGGCCCAGTCGATATCCCACATGCCCTCGGGGCGCACCGACAGGGTCGCCAACGCGAACGTGTCCGACAGGATAACGGTGCGCACCTCGACAATGCCTCCCGGCAGGCGACGACCCACGGCGGTTCGGGCATTGCAGACCAAACCGAAACTCACCGCAGGCTAGCGACCCGTCACAGAAATGAATAGCCCTTCTCGGACCAGAGCGGGTCGACTCAACCCGGCATCGTCGACAGGTAGGTCAGCGCCTCATCGAGTGTCGCGACGCCGACGACTTCGATGTCGACGTTGGCCAAAAGCGCTTCCGACACGTTGGCGGTTGGTACGAGAAACACCGACGCCCCGGCGCGGTCGACAGAAACGACCTTCTGAGCGACGCCCCCGATAGCGCCGACCGTACCGTCCGCGGAGATCTCGCCCGTGGCTGCGATCACGCGCCCGTGCGTGATGTCATCCGGAGTCAGTTTGTTGATGATCTGGAGCGCATAGACAAGCCCGGCCGACGGCCCGCCTATGCCGTCGACCGCGATGTCGACTTCGACGTCCGAGTTAGGGGTGATGACTTCGATGTCTTCGGTTACGATCTCGATGCCAAGAATCGCGCGCTCCGCATCGTCGGCGCTTGGATACAGGGGAGCGTCGACCGTGAGCTCTTCGTCGCCACGACGGATGTCGAGCGTCATTACGTCGCCCACTCCGAATTCGGACAGTGCTGCCGGAAGGTCGCCGGCGACCGTGATCGGCGCCCCATTGGCACTCACGACAATGTCGCCGACCTGGAGAACGTCTGCCGACGGAGCACCCTCAACGACCGATCGGATCTTTGCTCCCTTGCCCACGAGTTCGACTTCGACACCGACATGGCGCAACGCCACGTCGGTCGCAGCGACAATCGAGTTGTTCATCATTGCTGCGCTTGCCGCGTCCCGTTCGGCGTTCGATTTACCCCCATTGACCGACTCCTCGGTCACCAGCTCGGCCGAATCGTCAAACATCGTTGTGATCAAACGCCACCCGTTCACAGGTGCGATCGATACCGTGGTCAGGATCAGTGCGCCGTCGTGGTCGTACGTCTCGATTCCCTCCACGCTGATCAATTCGGCGGCGTCGCGTGTCGGCCCAGGCCCAACGGCGAAGTAGGGGACGCGTACCCATGCCAGTACGGCAGAGATGATCAACGCGATCACGACTACCGTGCTGACAACGACCTTCCAGGCGGCCCATCGCTTGCGAGGCCTGCGACGAGCGAGCGTCCAGAACGACCCCTTTGGGCCGTCGCCATTCCCGGCTGTTGGCTCTTCGGCCGATTGCCCGAGTTCGGGCGGATCTGTCGCCTCAGTCATCGTTTGACATGTCCTCCAAGATTGGACCCACGTCGCAACGTCGGCCCCTCGCGTGGCAGGCGGCCGGTCGCCCGACGACTACCATTGCGACCGAGATCGTGCGCCTACCAGTGTCGCCTTGGCCGGCTCGATCGTCTATTTGCGACTTGAACGCTACCAACGAAGTGCAGTTGAAATCACAAACGCAGTCGAATGATTCTACGGTGGCCGGACGGCACAGGGTTTCTGCTGCGCTGTTCGAGTTCGCCACGACGATTCGCGCCCACGGCGACGCCGTGGGCGCCGTAATTCGCGACTATGCGGATGACGCTATCGGACCTCTGTTCGGCCTTCCCAAACGGCCGGCCTGCGCCAACGCCGCCGTCGGTCTTTCGACCTGGAACTCGACTACCCGCCCCGTCGACTATGCCACGTCCCAAGGATCAGGTCCAGGACCAACCAGCTCGAGCGGGCCCGTAGCCGGCGCGATGGCACGCGCGGATGAGATGCCGCCGAATTCGGGCGGTCGCTCTGGCGGCGGCGTCCCGACCGACGACGACCTCGCCGATTCCCTCGCAGCACAACGCGAGGCGGCCGCGTCGACCGTTGTCACCGGCGAGGCGGACCAAACAGGGTATCCCGTACCACGAGGCGCCTCGAGACGAGCGGTCGCGCTCGCTGCACTCGCCGCGTTGAGCATCCTTATCGGGCTCGTGATCGGGGTCACGATACTCGTGGCTGCGAGCGTGCTACTCGGCGATCTCTTCGGATCCTGAACGTAAGTGCCCGCCAGATTCATGGACGAGAGAAGATTCCAAAGGTCGCGTCTGTCGCGGATTCCTGCCCGAATTCTGTTTTTGGACCCTCGGGGCGCTGCCGGGGTGTCCCCGGGGCGATGCCGGGGCGTCCCCGGGGCGTCCCCGGGGCGGTGCCGGGGCGTCCCCGGGCGCCTCGTCCGCCATGCCCCCTGGAGCTTCTGGTTCGACGACTTCGGGCACGAGCGGCTCGGCAGGCCGGTTCGTTCCCACCGCGTCGACCGTACTGTTCGAGATCTCGGCCCTGTAGTAGGCCCGGAACTCTAGGGGAAGCGTCGTCGCGTCGTAGAGCCGCAAGTCGGTCACTTCGTCGGCGTTACGGAAATGCTCGACCATCCGCAGCGCTTCTTCTCGGTCGTCATAGAGGTGGAATCCATTCCTGCCCTCCTCATCGCGAAACGTAACCATGTAGGGCATGAACATACTCCTAAGATTCTCAGACCCCTTTTGTCCCAAAAAACGGCGACCTGGACGCGATTCTTGAACCACATTAGCCTATATTTACTATTATTTGCAGCCCAGATAGGCCATTATCGCCTCGCTTCCCCGCATTCGAGATGATAGACAGCCGACAAAGACTGATATCGGCAGCGACCGAGCCGAATTTGAGTATCGAATCCGGCGACCCCGGTATTCGCAAGCGCGCAATCCGTGCGGCACCCGACGCGTCCACCCAAGATCGGTTGCAGCTCCTGACGAGAGGATTCGCGGACCGGGATCCAAGAGTACGCAGGGAAGCCGCCGAGATCGCCGGAACCGACACAACACTCGGCGAGTGCACCATCGAACAGCTCTCGAGACAGGTTGGTTCTGACATCGACCCTGCATGCCGGGAAGCCGCCGCATTCGCGATTGGCGAGTGCGGATCACCGGACGAGGGTCGTTGCCTCTTCGGTCTGATCAAAAACGACGACTCGTCAATTGCGCGCGAGGCCATGTTCGCCGCGATCGGTGCGATCGCAGTACGGCATCCGGGCGAACTCGACGACGACATAGACACGGTCGTGAGACACTCCCGCCACGACAAACCAGCCGTGAGACGTCGGTGCATTGTGGCGCTCACAGCGTTCGACCTCGACGAGGCACGACAAGCCATGCTCGACGCGTTGTCGGACCGGGACCGGTACGTGCGCCAAACCGCAGAGTGGATACTTCGCGACTAGGAATCCGCGGAGAGGCAACGATGACGATGTTGCTAGCCGATGGGTACGAACAACTCGCGAACGACATCGAACGACTCGAGCGCCCGGGCAGCGCCTCTCACGCACGCGGTTAGAGGGTCACTACAGATCCGCGTCTCGACTTGGGTTGCTTCGCTGATCCGGCGGGCAAGACCGCTCAACTTCGAGCCACCGCCCGCCAGCACGATCCCGCTGGAAAGGATATCCTGGGCGAGTTCGGGTGGCGCCTCGCCGACGCAGTCGACCACCGCCCCAACAATCTGATCCAGCGGCTCCGAAATCGCATTTCTCAAGTCCCGAGATGAAACGACTACAGCCTGACGGAGCCCCGTCAACAGGTCACGGCCACCCACTTCGGCCTTGATGGGCTCATCGTGACATGACGCGCTCCCGATCGCGTGCTTGATCGCTTCGGCCGTACGCTCACCTATCGAGCAGCCAAGTTCGTCGCGGACATGTGCCTGAATTGCGGCATCGATATCGAAACTGCCTCTTCTAATGGCACGCAACGTCACGATCCCGCCAAGTGAGATCACGGCCGCCTCGGTCGTCCCGCCGCCGATGTCGACGATCATCGAGCCGATCGGCTCGTGGACCGGCAAGGCGCCACCGATCGCTGCCGCCATCGGTTGTTCGATCAAAAACGCCCCGCGGGCCCCGGCGCGGAGTGCGGCCTCTTCCATTGCGCGCTTTTCGACGTCGGTAATCGCCGACGGCACACAAATCAGCACTCGCGGCTTGCCCATGCCGAACCGCCCCATCCCGGTCCGCTCGAGGACGATCCGGATCAGACTCTCGGTGACGTCGAAGTCTGTGATCGCCCCATGGCGCAGTGGGCGCACGGCGACGACATGCCCGGCCGTCTTGCCGATCATCTCCCATGCCTCACGGCCCATCCCAAGTACGGCATTGGTGCGCGTGTCGAGCGCGATTACCGTCGGCTCATTGAGAACGAGTCCGCGTTCGGCGTCGTACACAAGCGTGTTCGCCGTGCCGAGATCAATAGCTAGCTCCCGAGCGATGTGTTCCCCCTCTCAGTCGTCGCGCCCCGCCAGCTCGTTCGAACGTCGCTCGAGTGCTGCGATATGGCGCTCGAAATCGCTCAGAGACGACTCCATCGTCTGCGGACGGCGCTCACGCCGCTCGCGGATCCAAACGACCGCGGCGCCGACGACGACCAACGAGACGAGCAGTATCAGATATGCCATCACCGCGCCCCCGCGGCAGCAGCAGCGCTGCCGATCTCGCTCGGGTTCGGCGCGTAATCAGCCGGCGCCTCGCTTGCACGGCGGATGTCGCATGCGATCCAGCGCGAAGTATCACCCGTCCACTCCCGTTTCCAGATCGGGACCCGGGTCTTGAGTTCGTCGACGAGATATTCGCATCCCGCGATTGCGTCCGCACGGTGCGGCGTCGCTGCCCCGCAGCAGACCGCGACTTCTCCGGGCTCGAGTCGACCAACTCGATGCAGCATCACCGCGCGCCGGACACCAAAACGTTCCGCCGCCTCGACAGCGATCTGCAACATCGTTTTGCGGGCAAGTCGCTCGTACGCTTCATACTCGAGAGCCGAAACAACGCCGTGCGCGGTCTGGTCTGCGCGGACAGTCCCGACGAAGACAGACGCCGCTCCACAAGCTAGGTCTGCCAAATGGAAATGGGCACTGTCGATGTCGATGGGCCGCCGCTCGATACGTATCATGAACCGGCCCGGGACATCTTCCAGGTCAGAAACCATTGGACGAGTGTACGGTCCAGTTACACAGATCGCTTGCCAATTCTCTGCGGAAACGCCGACAGGGCCCGATGGAACTCCCACGTCGCTGAATGTATAAGGTTCGGTGAAATGAACGAAGACCCGAATGGCGATTGGCCTCCACGTCCGAGTGGAAATCTGCCGCCACTGAATCCGAAATATGTCGAGCCGGCGGCGCCGAACCAGCCGTCCCGAGTTGGTCAGAACACGACGGCCGAGACCCGCCCACCCGGGGGTGCCGCAGACCACGAACCGCTCGACCGCGTTGCCGGCGATTCGCCGACTTCGGCCCGTCGGCGCCAGACTGACGCCGACGCCCCCGCTCCGGAACGTACGACCGCCCACTCCGCGGGCCAAGCCACAGATCCATACGGACCACCGACCGCACCGACATACTGGCAGATCCCACAGCCGAACCGCCCGCCGACGCGCCGGCCAAAGAGCCCTCCCAAGCCCGTCGGACGAGGCCAGGTCATCGCCTGGTCTATCGGCGCCGCACTGGTCGGAGCGGTCATCGCTATTCTCGTTGTGCTGCTCATCGGCCTCGGTTCATCGACCAACACGACGGGCACCGTCGTCGTCGGCGAGACCGGAACCCAGAACACGGTCCAGAACCAAGAGGCGCTCGAAACGGTGATCGGAATCGCGGAGGGCGTACGCCCCGCGATCGTCAACGTCGCCATGACCTATGCACAGGGCACCGGCTCGGGCTCGGGGGTCATCTACAATTCCGACGGCCTGATCATGACGAACAACCACGTGGTCGACGGCGCGTCACAAATCCAAGTCGAACTCGAAAACGGCAAGAAGTTCGATGCGACTCTGCTCGGCGGCGACCCCGACACCGACATTGCCGTGTTGCGTATCGACGAGACCGGGCTGCGATCCGCCGTGCTCGGCACCGCAACGACGTTGCGTATTGGCGAACCTGCCGTGGCGATCGGCAATCCGCTCGGGCTCGAGGGCGGCCCAACCGTCACGGTCGGGTTCATCTCCGCCCTCGGACGAACCGTCCGAACCAGCGCCGACGAGCCACCGCTCGTCGACATGATCCAGACCGATGCATCGATCGCCGAGGGTTCATCGGGCGGGGCATTGCTCAACGCAGACGGAGAAGTGATCGGCATCACGACAGCAATCGCGGTGTCACAAGCCGGTGCAGGTGACATCGGCTTCGCAACCCCGATCGACATTGCTCAAAACGTCGCCGACCAGATCGTACGAGGCGGAAGCGTTCAACATCCGTTCCTCGGAATCAGAGGAACCGATTTCAACGACGGCTCACAACGCGGAGCGCTGATCATCAGCGTCGAGCCCGGCACGCCGGCAGCAGCGGCCGGGCTCGAGCCCGACGACGTCGTGACCGCGGTCGACGGCAAAGCGGTCACATCGATGTCGGGTCTGATCGTCGCCCTACGGTCGAACGCCGTCGGTGACACCGTGGACCTCACCGTACTCAGCAACGGCGGTACGAAAAACGTCGCCGTAACGCTCGCCGCAAAACCGTGATCAATCCAAGAGTAAATGGAATGGTCCGCCAACGGATGGGCCGCCTTAGGCCCTCGTGCGCTGCGTGAAAATCAACCGCTCGAGACGATGCTTTCCGCCGAGCGCTCGCTGCGACTCGACTGTGTCGCGCAACGCCTGAGCGTTCGAATGCTCGAACTCGAAACCCGTGTTCGTGATCTTGGCGTTCGACACGACCCATGGGTACCGAGCATATGGAATCTCCGAAGGCGGCGCGGGCGTGATACCCATGTCGAAGAATCGCGTCGCCGCCCGGCGGGCGGCATCGGGCGGCAGACCGATTCGAGGTGGCCCGAACCCAACGACACCGTCGATTTCAGAAGGGGTCATCCAACCGTCCGGAGCAATGTTGAACGCGCCCGACAGGCCGTTGGCCAGCACATGGACGATCGCTCGCCCGACATCGTCCTCGTGCACGAACTGAAAAACGGGGCGTTCGCCCCGGACGCCGAACGGTTGCGGCCTCGTGAACAGCTTCGCCAGGTAGTTGTGACAGTTCGGACCGAACGCTATCGCGGGGCGCAGCGTCGCAACCGAAACGTCATCGGACGCTGTGAGTTCGCCGATGCGCCGTTCGATCTCGCCTTTGCAAGTCGCGTAGGTAAATCCTTCGTTTGGTCTCAACAGCGCAGTCTCGTCTAGAGGCAACGGATTGTTCTCATACGCGCCGTAGACGGTTGCGCTCGACGCAATGACAGCTTGTTTCGGGCCGGCCGGATCGCGGAGCGCCGCTTCCACGCGGTCATACGCGTCGAGATCGGCCGCGGATTCGGATCGTGCATGGCGAGTCGGTTTGAACACATAGGCGAGGTGGACGATTGCATCGCACTCGACGAGCGCACCCACCGACTCTCGCTGTGTGAGGTCGACCTGCACGAAATCGGTAGTCCAGCTTCGACCATCCACGATATCGAGGCCGACCGTCTCGCCGTCGAAACCGCAACCTGTCAGTGCTCGACCGAATGCGTGGGCTAGATATCCACTCGAACCGGTCACCGCGATCCGGCGTGGCAATGGAGTTTTGTCGCGAACCCCGTCCGCTCGTTGTGTTGAACTGATCATTCCATCCTCGACAGGCAGGGCAAACATAGAGTACGCCGCCCTATGATGGCACTGTGTCTTCTGAGATCAACCCATTCGGTGTTCCCGGCCTGCCGGCAAACTTCGACATAACGAGTCTTTTGTCGGGAAGCCAAGGTCCTGTCAACTGGGACATCGCCCGATTCGTCGCCCTTGCAATGGCAGGCGATGCCGATGCTTCACCGCGCTGGAAAGATGTCGAAGACGAATACACCCAGCTCGTTCGAGCGGCCGAAGTGCAGATCACCGAGTATTCGAAACTCGCCTCTTCGCACTTGCTCACTCCGGTGCAGGTCGTGAGCAGGGCAAGGTGGGCAGAGATCCAACTCGAGGCCTTCAAACCCGTCATGGAGCCGCTTGCTCGCAAGCTCGCGGGGGCCCAATCCGTTGATCCATCCGACGAAGCAGCGCCGTTCGGCAATCTCATGAAGGCGCTCGCCCCGATGATGATGGGGTCACAGGCGGGAATGCTCGTTGGCTTTTTGTCCCACCACGTTCTCGGGCGTTACGACATCAGGATTCCCCCAACCGACTCCGGAACACTCGTCTTCGTCGCGGAGAATCTCGAGGCGGCAGAACGCGAGCTCAACGTGATCCCACAAGATTTCAAATTCTGGTTGACGGTCCATGACACGATACGGGCATTCGAATACAACCAACCCGGCATCCGTGACGCCTTCATAGATCTCACGGCCAAGCTTGTGGATTCGCTTGAGATCGACACGTCGAAACTCGCCGACATGCAGAATATGGACTTCACCGACATGGCTTCGATGCAGTCGATGATGGAAGACCCGTCGTCGATCATGGGAACCGTCGAGTCCGACGCTCAACGCGAAGCGTCGGAACGTCTCGTTGCGTTCGTCGAATTGATCGAAGGCTACGCCGACCACGTCACCGCCGTAATCGGATCAAAGGGAATCGGGTCCATTCACGAAATCGAATCCGCGATCGCAGCTCGCAACGCCGATCGGGGCGACATGGACAACGTGTTAGAGCAGTCGCTCGGATTCTCGGTACAGGGCGAACAGGCCCACATCGGCAAGCGCTTCTGCGATCAGGTCGCAGACCAAGAAGGAATCGAGGCGCTCAACCGCGTCTGGGCCGACGACGAGTCCCGTCCGTCGCTTCAGGAACTCGAGCTTCCTGAACTCTGGGTCGATCGAACGATCGGGCGGCGCGGCTAGCGCGGATTGCGTGGTTGGCCGGTTGTGGGCAGCCGTCCTCGGATCTATCCGTGTTCCCGCTCCACGATCCTCCGGCGTCTGCCCACAACCGCCAGCACGGATCTATCGGGCAAGCGCCGCGCCCCGACGTTCTCTCTCTTGGGAAATGCCTGGAAGCAGCCGTCCTCGGATCTATCCGTGTACCCGCTCCACGATCCTCCGGCGTCTGCCCACAACCGCCAGCACGGATCTATCGGGCAAGCGCCGCGCGCCGGCGTTCTCTCTCTTGGGAAATGCCTGGAAGCAGCCGTCCTCGGATGTATCCGTGGCCGACGTGTCATTCCCAGTGTTCGCTTTGGTATGCGATCATGGCGTCGCCGTGGAGCTGTTTCGTCGCGTTGCCAATCCGTACCCAGAACTCGGTCGGGCCGGGCCCGCCGCCACCGAGGGGCTTCGCGAAAACGGGTTTGCCCGACGACGCGACCGAGACGAGACAGATGTCCTCGCCTTGGGCTTTGTCGAACCGGATGTTGCCCAAGCCGGCTGTCGGTACAGAAAGATTGGCGTCGAGGTGTTGGCGTAGGAATAGCTCGAAGCCGTCGCGACTGGGTTTTTCAACGTTTTGAAATCGGCGTCGAGTCCCAGCGGATTCCCGTCGTCGTCGACGCCGATCACGAGGGTTCCTCCCTCAGCGTTGAGGAAACCGCAGACGGTTTTGACGATGGTGTGCTCCATCTTCTTGTCTTGTTGATTCGCAAGCACGTTCCAACGGGCCGTCGATTTGAATTCGACTTTTTGAGATTCGTCGCCGCCGAGGATGTCTGCGAGTGAGGTGCTCACAACACCTGCAGATTTGTCCTGCCACAGCAGTTCGAAGCCGTCGCGAACGACACGGGCGATCAGCTGGCGTCGTTTCTCGATGAACGTCGGATAGTCGAGTTGTTCCCAGCCTCTCGGTAAGAGGATGCCAGTAAGTTTGCTGTTTGAGTCGTTCCGGGCTGATCTGAGCAGCGAGGGCCGGCCAGTAGTCGCTTGGCGCGTCCGCACCGATCTGCGCGTTCTCAGGCCAGTCGACGAACGCCATGTTCGCGATTGCGTTCACTTGACGATATTCAGTTATGCCTTGACTCGCGAGATAGGCCTTCGGGAACAGATGGTGGCGCTCGATCGATCTGTGCGGTGTGACCTGGGGATCGAGCAGGTCGCGGACCCGCATGTTGCTGAACAACAGATCGGCGTCGAGCAGGTTCAACCCAGCCCAATACGCGTACAGGAGAGGTGTTCTCGCGCCGGATCCGTCGAGCCGGTTCGGAAGCGAAATGTCCCAGTAGTCGCCTGTGAAATTGGCGCGGACGATCCTGTCGATCTCGGCGCAGAACGCGTCACCGTCGCCGCGCTCGATTGCGGAGACTCTGGTCAGATCTGCCTCAATTTGGGATTCAGGCGACGACGAGTAGCGCCCGGTCGTATGAGCCATGAAGAACCAGCGCCCGATCACACCACGAAGGGTCCTGAAGTCGAGATCGAAGTCGAGACGGCCAATGAGCCAGAGCATGTACGACGCAAGGATCGCGTTGTCGGACGTGATCATTCGACTGCTACGAAACCCTGCGTACAGCAAACGCTTCAGATATTCGAGCCAGTTCGTCAGGTCCAAGACTTCGTCTTGAGCGACGCGAAGACGGTCAAAGTTTTCGTCGCGACACTGCCGATCGCGGAAACGATCAGTTCCGAGACGACCGGTTCGGCGACGAAACCGAGCAACAAGGACGCGATCGTGATCCCGAACTGGGCGCCGGCTAGCGCAAACGACAGGTTCCGCACCGATCGCTGCAGAACACGCGCCGACTTGGCGCCTCCGTGGGCGAGTTCATCGATGCGGCTCTGGCGAGTCGCGACGAACGCGAATTCGGCGGCTACGAAAAAGCCGTTCGCCGCTATCAGCACGACGACGAATACGAATCGAATGATCATCGTTGGCCTCGCGTCCGACGCTCCGACGCTCCGCGCGACTCTGGGCCGGCCGCGTCGATGTCGAACTCGTCCTCGATGTCTCCGACGATCTCTTCGAGGAGGTCTTCCATTGTGATGATGCCGACCGGCGAACCGTTTGCGTCGGCGACGATCGCGATCTGCTCGCTGCGTTGTCGCATCTCGACGATGTCGCTCGTCCCGGCCCTGAGAACCGGCAGTCGGGAATGTCCCGACTGCCGCGCCCGGTCGATCAGTGTGGTGATCGGGTCGGTGTTGTCGACAGAAACGATGTCCGCTATCGGCACGAGCGCATCGCCGGCGGTCGTGACGGCAAAATCGAAAGTGCGCTCGATGTCTCCGTGGTTGCCTCGGCGCTGCGTCACGGCCTCGGGTGCGCTCGGTGCGCCGCGGCTGGCTCCGCACGATCACGACCGGCGATGTCGTCTCCGAGGAGGCGGCCGGCGAATGGGCGCTGGAGGTGTTCGCCTCGCGGTGGCATCCGATCATCCGTCAGGCGCTCGCCTACCGGAGACACGAACCGGATACCGGCATCGGCGGCGACTTACGCGAATGCGGCGAGTTCGTCGTCGAAGTCATCGACACCGCGACGCTCGACAATGAATCTTCGACTGAGCGAGCGCCGACGGGCGTCAGATCCTCAAACGGCCCCTTTTGAGTTTATCTTGGCCGTACCCCCTAGTACGTCGTGATCCGCAACATCGGGTACGACCGCGGAGGCGAGATGTCTGTCGACAGTGTGTTGCAAGGCTGGAAACGAGCGTTCGGCGCGTTCGTTGTCGCATTCCCAGGACGACTCACAATCCAAATCACACGACACG
>SDBV01005837.1_pt1 | contig 17247 bp, 20 predicted proteins | sample 2277081 | NCBI WGS metagenome assembly SDBV01 (sample SAMN10402039, study PRJNA504765) | marine sediment metagenome | isolation source: marine sediment core GS10_PC15, 223 cmbsf | place: Arctic Ocean: Southern Knipovich Ridge | collected 2010 | reverse complement strand
ATTTAAATTTTAATTTAAAAAATTATAAAAATTATATAAAGACTAGTATATCACAAAATATATTTTACATATTGAAATTAAAAAAAAGTGCTGTGTCCGAATTATTAATAAGTTATTTTTTATTAAGGTAAGTTTTTTATTTTTTGGCATGTTATTAAAATTATTAAAATGGATAATATGGATAAAATTGTCAAAGCTGAAATGGAGAATTATATGAATTTAGCAGAAAAAGAAGGAATAAGATTCGGTTCAGATGTTGGTTCTCTCCCAAGAATTTTTCATTATCAAAAAGATGATCTTGATATCTGGTATGAGATTATGAATAATGAAACTCTTATTGTCAGAAAGGATGATAAAAAAATACTACATGTTGAAAATAAAGAATACAAAATTGACGCTAACCATTTTCTAGAAAAATTTCCAGAGCTTAAAAGTGATCCAAGTCTTGCCAAATATCTTCTATTACACGGGCCTAAAATATTTTTATAAAAGACATCTAAACAAACAATTCTTTAGCCATATCTTGCCTTATAGGGTACACCATACAAAAAATGTGCCACTACAACGTCTGTATCTATGAAATATTGGCACTTCAAGGTGTCTGGTCATTAAATGTGAATATACGCTCCATCTGTGTTTTATATGCTGTGGTTCTAGTTAGGGTTTATAAAAAATCATTTCTTCTTTTTATTCTTCGCCATAACCCACTTATTAGTGTACCAGAATATTACTGAAAATATGAATGACACTAATGCAATAGCAATCAATTTTAATCCTACAAAACCAAGTATAGTGCCCGAGTTATAAGATTTTGTCATTTTGTAGCCAATCATTCCGGTTATTAAATCTGAATTTCCTATTTGAGCAATTGCTAAAACTCCAAGAACAACTATAAAAACACTTGAAACTATAATTATATTTTTATTCATAATATACCACCTCAAATTAAATCTAGTTTCTTTATTATATAAATTTTTCTGTAACTCTACCTGGGGTATATATGCTCCGTCTGGGATTCGAACCCAGGTCATCGCCTTTCTTCATTTTTGATTAAACTTTTTCTAAAAGTTTACTCGAAAGGGCAATATGCTTGGCCGGACTACACCAACGGAGCCTTAAACATATAATATGTTTAAATTTTTTAAAATTTATCTATTTAAAATACTTTTGTATAAGGAAAATGGGCCTGGCCTGATTTGAACAGGCGACCTTCGGCTCTCCTAGATTATACCGAAGATAGTCATATAAGACCGATGCTCCACCAAACTAAGCTACAGGCCCACTGTATAAAATTACAATTGGTAATTATTTAAAGATTTCGTTATCATATAATCCCATATTTTCCTTAAATTATTTTATATTACCCTAATATTTAAAAACTAAAAAATTATCAAAAACCTATGGGTTCAGTATATGAAATTTTAAGAATTAAAAATGGAAGAACAATAATGGCTATTGATACTTCAAAGATTTCTAAAATTAAAAATCTTGAAAAAGATCTTTTAAATCTAGATTTATTTGATGAATCTAAAAGGGGTATAGAAAGAGAAATTGGAAGAGAAACTTTAGACCTTTTAGCAGGAGGCTTAGGTGATTATTGTTTAGGAAATTCTTGCAAACCAGAATGTGCTCATTATAAAGGCTCAGAAGGTGGTATAGATGTTCCTTTTCAAAATTATGAGTTTTTGGATAAAGGTGAAGGTCCTTATAATCCGGGTGCTAAACCAAATTTGAATATTCAAATAAATAAAGATGAAAGTTTATCTCTTCAATTGGATTTTTATGTACGGGCATCATTTCTTGTTTTAAAGGATCTTATGCAATTACATTCTACTCTTACAGGTAGATATACTCTTTCAGAAAACTCTGCTAAAGGTCCTGTAGTTAATCCTGTAAATGAGGGTGCATTTTTTTTAGAAGCTGCTAAAAAACTATACCAAAAATTAGAGGGTTCTGGTACTATCCACGATACATTAAGAGATCTTAGAAGAGAATTAAACAATAGTCCTATTGAAGATGTTAATCAAACATATAAGGGACTTTATGCAATTGGGATTCTAGACATTTTAGGCGTTGATCTTGATTAATAAACCTATAAAAATTTTCTTTATTTAATTTACTTAATATATCCACCTTTCTGTAAATCCCATAATTCTTTATACATACCTTTTTGCTTTATCAACTGTCTATGATTACCAATCTGTACTATTTTTCCCTTTTCCATTACAACTATTTTATCAGCACCCATTATAGTTGATAACCTATGGGCTATTATTATTGAAGTTCTTCCTTCCATTAATTTAGCTAAATCTTTTTGGATTTCATGCTCTGTTCGTGAATCTAAAGATGAAGTAGCTTCATCCAATACCAATATTTTTTTATCAGCTAATATAGCTCTAGCAATTGAAACTCTCTGTTTCTCTCCACCACTTAATCTTACACCTCTTTCACCAACAATTGTTTTTTCTCCTTTTGGAAAAGTATCAATGATTTTATCAAGTTGAGCAAATTTAATCGCTCTAAATACATCTGGTTTCTTTGCTTTAGAATTTGAAAAACTAATATTATTATAAAGCGTATCATCAAATAAAATACATTCTTGTGGAACAATAGCTATTTCCCTTCTCAAAGACTCTTTTTTAAAATTTCTAATATCTTCGCCATCAATTAACACACCACCAGAATTAACATCATATAATCTATACAATAATTTTATCAAAGTGGTTTTACCACAACCAGAATGTCCAACAAAAGCAACTTTTTCATTTTTATTAATTTTTAAATTAAAATCCTTAAACAATTCTCTTTTTCCATACCAAAAATTAATATTTTTAAATTCTATAGTTCCGCTTTTAACTTTTAAATTTTTAGCATTTATTTTATCTTTAATTTCATTTTCAATTTTATTAAATTTAAAAATTACTTCAAAAGAAGCCATAGACCTATAAAAATCTCTTATTCCATGAACAAAACCAAATAAAGGACCCATCATAGTTCCAAACACAGTATAAATAAAAACAACACTACCAAGTGTAAGTTTTCCACTTAAAAAATCCCTTAAAGAAAAATAAAATAAAAATATAATTCCTAATGCTAAAATTAAACTTTGTCCAGAATCCATCCATCTAAAATAATGCCAGTTTTTTAAAGTAGCTCTTTTTGTTAATTCACTCAATTTTTTAAATCTGGACCTCATCTTCCCTTCTTTTGCAAAACACTTAACAGAATCAATATTTGTAAAAATATCAGCCACATTGGCTTTCTCATTATCCTCAACATCATAGGCTATTATACTAGATTTTTCCTGAATTTTTTGAATACTAAAACAATATGAAACAAATATTAAAACTGTAAAAAGAACAACAAGTGCAGGAACCAAACTAAAATACATTAAAGAAATAAAGACCACGACTAACTGTAAGATTAAAGGAGAAAAATTAAACAACAAAACATCAGTCATTCTTTCAACAGCACTACCCAATCTAACTAATTTTGAAATTAAACCGCCGGTTTTGTGAGTTGTGTGAAAATTATAACTTAATCCAAGCAAATGATTAAAAAATTTTCTCTTCAAATCAGCAATTAGACTTGTTTCAAATTTCATCATAAAATGAATCTGTATAAATTTGAATACTATTCTCAAAATAGATACAATGATATAAGCTCCAGCTACTAACAAAAGAATTTCAATTAACGCATTAGAATTTATTATTCCTCCAGTGAATTCAGTTCCTTTATCAATAATTATCTTAAATAAATATTTATCAAAAATATATGTTGTTTCCACAACTAAAATCATAAAAAGTAGTAAAAAAAATACACCCTTATAATTCTTTAAATAAGAAAGGTACAACTTCATATTATATTTAAAATCAATTTTCTTAGATTGTAATCTTGCCATTTTTTAGTAATACTTATTTTGCATGTTATAAAAATTCAGATTATAAAGATAAAATAGAATCTGAAGATTAAGATCAACCTCTTTTTTTAATATAAAAAAATAGTCTCTTATATTTGTTTTGGTTTTTTATATATTTTTATGCTTATAAAAAGTTTAATAAACCCAATTATTTCTTAAAAAATCATGTTAATTGGACTCGTTGGAAAAACAAATGTTGGGAAATCAACTTTTTATAAAGCTGCAACTTTAGCAGAAGTTGAAATAAGTAATAGGCCTTTTGTAACTATTAAACCAAATAAAGGAACAGCTTATGTTAAAATTGAATGTGCAGATAAAGAATTTAATGTTCAATGTGATCCTAGATTTGGTTTTTGTTTAAATCACTTTAGATTTGTTCCTTTTGAATTAATGGATGTTGCTGGATTAATTGAAGGAGCTCATGAAGGCCATGGTTTAGGCAACCAGTTTTTAGATGATTTAAGACAAGCAGATGTATTTATTCAGGTTATTGATGTTTCTGGAAGTACTGATGAAAAAGGAGAAACAGTTAAACCATTAAGCTATGATCCAATTAAAGATATAAAATTTTTAGAAAATGAAATTGATATGTGGTATTATCAAATCATAAAAAAAGGTTGGACAAGATTTGCAAAACAAATTCAACAAGAAAATTTAGATATTAAAAGAGCTCTGGCAAAACAACTATCTGGATTAAAAGTAACTGAAGAGCATGTTCAAGATATAATTAAAGAATTAAAATTAGTTCATAATCCTGAAGACTGGAGTGATGAAGATCTAAAAGAATTAGCATCTAAATTAAGAAAGAAAACCAAGCCAATGATAATAGCTGCTAATAAAATAGATATTGAAGGAGCATTATTTAATTATGATAAAATAAAAGAAGAATTTAAAGATTACAAAATAATTCCATGCTCTGCTGAATCTGAATTAGCTTTAAGAGAAGCAGCAAAAAAGAAATTAATTGATTATGTTCCTGGAGATTCTGATTTCAAAATTCTTAAAAAAGATAAATTAAGCGAAAAACAACTAAAAGCATTAGAATTTATTAAAGAAAATATTCTTAAAAAGTTTGGTTCAACAGGAGTACAAGAAATACTAAATTATTCTTTATTTGATTTATTAAAATACATAGCAATATTTCCTGGTGGTGTAAATAAATTAGCTGATTCTGATGGGAATATTTTACCAGATTGTTTCTTAATGCCTTTAGGAATTACAGCTTTGGACTTTGCTTATAAACTACATACAGACATTGGAGATAATTTCATTAAAGCAATTGATGTTAAAACAAAAAGAATTATTGGTAAAGAACAGAAATTAAAAAACAGAGATGTTATTGAGATAATGACAAGAAAATAAATTTAATCAGAATTGTTACTTTGGTGTTTTTGAAGATACTCTTCCCAACATTTCTTTCCTACAACATCAGTTTCATATCCCCCAAGAATTCCATGATCTTGAAGGTCTTTTTTTGTTTTATATTCAAAACCGCATACAGCACATTTTGAACCGAGAAGTCTATTTAACACAGCCATTTCAGCGAAATCCTCTCTTTCCTCAGAACTTAATTTATCCATTTCCGCCATAATTATTTTTTCTACCATATTGTCATTCAGCAATATTAACACTATTTAATTCTTCCTGTAGTAATGAATTGTAACATTAACGGGAGTTTTTAGAATATAAGGCAAAGGTATTGCTTTATTAAATCCCTTCATACAGGTAAGTATTATAAATACGTTTTTATTTTATTTATTATGGTTAACTTATTCAGAATAGAAAAAAAGAGAAGAGTTAAACTAACTAAAGAAGAAGAAGAAAATATTCTAAAGATAAGTCCATTATTTGAATCCGTTTCAAAATCTGTTTACTTTGATAATTATGATCTTCCGTGTCCGATAATTGTGGAAGTAATAACAAAAGATGGTAGAACTGAAAAGATGGTTCTCAGAAAAACCAGACATGGTGATGTAAAAAAGGAGGTTCAAATTATTAAACTGTTAGAAGAATTTGGTTTGTCTGTTCCAAAGATATTACATCCTCCATTTAAGAACGAAAAAGGAGAGGATCTTGTAATATATTCGTTTTTATCTGGAGAAAACCTTCAAAAACTAAGTATGGGATCAAAAAAAGAACTTGACGAGGCAAAAAAATTATTGATTCTGGCTGTAATTAAACTTATGGATGTAACTCATTTTATTAGAAAATCTAAGCTTTCAAGAGTTCTACCGAAAATCACTCTTGCTCTCGAATTAAAAAATTTAAATACAAAAGATAATTCTTGGCTTAAAGAAGAAATATTTCAATTAGCTATTAAAAAATTAAAAATAGCTATTAAAGATATTAAAACCCCTTTAGTTTTCTCTAATGGAGATTATCAACCAGGAAATTTTCTGGCGAAAGATGGTAAGATCACTGGTTTTTTAGACTTTGAGTCTCCTTTATTTCAAGATCCTTTAATTGGTTTTGTAAAATATCCTATTTATGATCTTTTTCCATTATCAAGGACAAACTTGATTAAATTGTTCTTAAAAAGAAAGGGCTTCTCCAAGAAAGATTTCAATCTTAGATTGGCTATTGGTTGTTTGAAAACTCTCAAAAAAGAAATTCCTGTTTATAGGGGAGATATAAAAATTCGAAAATATAGAAAGAGAGTTTTAAGTCTATTAGATGAAAGTCTGGAAGGAATTTGACCAAATGGATTACCTATAAAAAACTTAACTTAATTAGGTCCAACCACCTATTAATTATTTAAGAACAAATTTTTTCTTTGGATTTTTTAAACAATACATAGTTACTGTTCCTCTTAATTCCCATGCTCTAATATCACCTTTCCATCTAAATATTGGAGGTTCTGCATGGACATAAGGAATATGTTTTTTTAAATAATGTCCTTTGATTAAAGCCATACCTATAGCTTCTCTATAATAATCTCCTGTTAGTGCTTCTCTTGTTATATTAGAAGTGCCAGGTTTCATTTTTTGTTCCTCTGATCCAACATTAACTAAAGAAGAAAGTTCTATTGTTTTTTTTGAATATTCTAATTTATCACTTTCATTAATTCTTGCTTCTACAAATTCATCTTCAGTTCTTTTTTCTAATAATCTTACTACCCTCACTTTCATCTTTTAACAAATAACTCGCAAATACAAGTTCCTTTATTTCTCCAATTTTTTTGTAACTTGAAATTACAAGGGCAAACCGTGTTTATTTGACATAGACAGAGTATTGAACCTGTTTTTTCTTTATTTTTTAGCATTGCTTCTGCAAGTTGATCAACCTTATCAGTATCTGGATTTAACTTAAAATCCTTATTTTCTGTAAATTTTTCCCATATTTCCTTTAATTCTTCTTTATTCATGGTTTTATCAAGTTTTTAACAGGTTTCTATTATTAAGTAAAATTTAAAAATGTTTTGAACCATTAAATAATAAAATGTCAGACGATATTAGTTATATCCTTCAAAATTGGAATCCTAGTCCTAAAGAAAAAGGTTATAGAAAAATAAAAGGAGAGGATGGAAGAGAGAAAATTCAAATTAGAGTGCATGGCTGTATTGTTAATAACTTAGAGACTACTTTTGAAGGTGTTCTGCAAATGTCTCTAGATGGAAGACCAGATGATATAAGACCCCATAATCGTGATTTTTCTTTAGATTATTATATAGAAAAACTTGAAGAATATAAAAAGGAACATAATGATAGTGAAGATGGTTTTGTTCTAGATAATGAATCTTATGAAGAATTATTTGAAGAAAGTTCAAAGATATATAACAGATATGTTCTTTTAAATCTTTTAGATGAGCAAGAAAAAGTTGTAAGAGATACAGAAAGAAATATGAAATTATTTAGATTTGTAAATAGATATGCTGCTAATGAAGACGATAAAATAAATTTAGAGAAATGGTGGCCCTATATTTTAAGTCTGAATGGAGAAGCTAAAGCTAGTATTTATATGAATAAAAAAGAGTATGATTTAGCTTTACTTACAATCCAAGAAACAAGGAAAAAGATAGAAAATTTAGAAGAAATAGATGCAAAAGAATTTAAATTTGGAAAAAAAAGATCTAAAAAATTCCTAGAAAATCTAGAAAAAATAATTATGAAGAGTGCACCATCTGGATTAAATATTTTAAATAAAAAATTAGATAAAGCTGTTAAAAAAGAAAATTATGAAGAAGCTGCAACTATAAGAGATGCTATAAGGAAGTATATTGAAATTCTAGAAAAAGGTTATGAAAAATCTGTTATTGAAAAACAAATTGAAAAACATTCTCCTAAGGAAGATTAAAAAAATGTAATTCTTATTAAAAATGATTGAAACTATAAAAAAATTAGCATATATGTTATTTAGTTAAATTTGCTTTTTTTCTATATTTTATAATTGCATTTACAAATGCAATTAATTGTAGAACTACTATTATAATCGCCATCACAACAGCAGTATATCCAAACCAATCAGGGCCTACATCTCCGTAGGTTGAAAAGAATTGGAAATAAATAAAGTGTGCAGAAACTAAATAAAATATTACATAAGTTGAACTGTGGAGCCATTTCCATGATTCTACACCTAAAAATTCTATTATCTTACCAAAAGAAGTAGCTGCAAGTATTAATGCCCAGAATAAAGCAATTAATCCAATTAAGTTAGCTAGTCCAAAGCCACTCCCCCCTATATTTATTAAATCTGAAAAGGGTCTGCCTACTATCACAATTATAAAATGAGTTAAGGCTGTTAGAGTAAACCAAATGCCTAGCTCACTTCTCCAACTCCAAGGAGTAGTTAAAGGAGATGAAGATTCTGTGGGTTTCTTCAGTCTCATTATTGGACCAATAATTAGAATTAAGAATAAGAGGATGAACGAAACTCTACCAAATGATGTAGACCAAGGAATGTCAAGCAAAAATTTGAAAATAGAAGCTAAAGCCAGAGAAAAAATGCCCACTATTAGGTGTTGTATTAATGTATTCTTAGCATCCATGGTAGTATATTTGATTATTAATGTATAAATATTTATTGTTTTTTTACATCAATTAAGTGATCAAAAAAAATTAGAAGACATTAGATATAAAGGAAAAGATATTTATGTTTTAAAGAATCCTAAAAAAGATTAAAAAAGTTTTACAAAAGTAAATATTAAAGCTACTGCTACCATTACTCCATATACAATTTTATTCCATGCAAGAATTTTTCTACCATCAAACATTGCAAATGGTATTAAATTAAATAAAGCTAACAAACTATTTATTTTTGAGCCATAAACTCCAATATTCTGTAAAAATCCAGTTGTCAAAGGAATCATTAACATAAAAAAACCTGCTAAAACTAAATTAATTGCTGGTCCAATTGCTGAGATTTTTCCGTATTGTTCTTTTCTAACATGACCACTAATTAAAACACCACCAGGAGCAACAAGTATAAAGCCAAAAAAAGACATTACAACTGCTAATATTAACATCATATTGTTTGCTCTAAATTCTGCTAAACAACCATATTTTTGTGCTAAGAATTTATGACCAAGTTCGTGAAATAAAAATCCTAAGCCAACTGTTAAAGCAGAAATAAGAAAAGCTAAAATAAATCCAGAAGTAAGACCGCCCATAACAATGGCAAAGGCTAATGAAATAGCAAACCACGCTTTAAGTAAATCTTTTAATTCGATTTCAGAGAATACTTTGTTGTATCTAAACATCTTATGTTTTTTTGCCGCCAGTTCTAAATTTTCCGCCTTTTTTGTAAACTCTGTATCTTCTTTTTAGTTTTTTTTCTTTTTTAGATTTTCTTCTTCCATAGCTAGGTTCTTCCATTTTAATTTAATTATCTAAGAAGTATATATTTTTTATGTTTTAGAAATTTATTTGTAAAATTAGAAAATTTACTGTTCATCTTTATGGTATAAAGCAAGTATATAGACTGTATCTTCTTCAATTTTGTATGATAATCTGAAGGGAGGAATATATAATTCTCTTGTTCCTTTACGATCATATCTCATAGGTTTACCAATTTCAGGATTGTTTTTTATTTTAAAAACTTGCTTGATGACTTTTTCTTTTAGTGCTTTATTTTTAATCTTTTTAAAATCCTTCTTAAAAATTGAATCAAAAATTACATCTACCACTTTTTCATTTCTTCGATAAATTCATCAAAGTTCATCTTGATGCCTTTTCCTTCTTTTATCCTTTTCCAAGCTTCTTCAGTCCTTCTTGCAAATTCTAGATCTTCTTTTAAATTTTTATCAAAATCGCTAGCTTTTTTCATAATTAACTGATTATCATTTTTAATAATAATTAGCTTTTCGCCTTCAGGAATATCTTTTCTCATCTTAGTAGGGATTACAACTTGTCCCTTTGAACTCATTTTAGTAATAGCAATATCCATTATACATCACCAAGTAAGATTAATCTTACATTATATATAAGTCTTTGGTTTAAAAGAATTAATAGTTTTTATTAAAAAGGAGTAACAATTAAAAAAAGTTTATAAATATTGGTTTTCTGCTCTTAAGCATGACAATAAAATATACACCTAAGAAGATTGAAAGATTATATAAAGAGTTTGAAAAAGAAACAAATCTTTTTGATTTAGAGAGGATTCTAGGAGACGGGTCTTGTTATGGGATTTTAAGAAAACTCCAACGTCTTTCAGAAATCAATCCAGATAAATGGGACAGCGATAGGGTTATAGAATATGTAAGACAATACTACCAACAACATAAAGATGAGATTGCAGAAAGAAGTAGGAAATATTGTCAGGATCACAAGGTTGAGATTGCAGAAAGAAAGAGGCAATATTGTCAGGATCACAAGGTTGAGATTACAGAAAGAAAGAGGCAATATTGTCAGGATCACAAGGTTGAGATTGCAGAAAGAAGGAAGCGATACTACCAACAACATAAAGATGAGATTACAGAAAGAAGTAGGCAATACGGTCAAGATCATAAGACTGAGATTGTAGAAAGAAGTAAGCAATACTACCAAGATCATAAGGCTGAGATTGCAGAAAGAACCAAGCAATACTACCAAGATCATAAGGCTGAGATTGCAGAAAGAAGTAAGCAATACTACCAAGATCATACGGATGAGAGTGCAGAAAGAAGTAAGCAATACAAATTAAGAAGAGAACTAAAAATGTGCAAAATAATATCAGATATAAGAGATATAGGTTATGAAATTGGAAAGATAAATAAGAATAAAGGCACTATTACTATTGAACTTCTAGAAGAAGGCCTTGATATGTTATTGGTTAAGAAGGATTTTGAAGATCATGTTCAAAAAGCTATACTAAGCTCAAAGTTTAAAGATTTATATTATGCATTACAATTGTATTATAAAGAAAACAACTTATTTATAAGCTCTAAACCTGAATTTAATGAGAAAGAAAGAGTAGAATTTTTTTTGGGGGTATATGCATTAGTTTTAAAAAGAGAAAGAAAATAGCAAACCACGCTTTAAGTAAATCTTTTAATTCGATTTCAGAGAATACTTTGTTGTATCTAAACATCTTATGTTTTTTTGCCACCAGTTCTAAATTTTCCGCCTTTTTTGTAAACTCTGTATCTTCTCTTTAGTTTTTTTTCTTTTTTACTTTTTCTTTTTTCATAACTAGGTTCTTCCATTTTATTTAAATTATTTTAAGAAGTATATATTTTTTATGTTTTATTAAGAAATCTTTTTGTAAAAGCAGAAAAACTTATTGTTCATTTTTATGATATAGGTCTAAAATCTTTAATTTTATCTAAACCTTTCTCAACCCAATCTCCACAGAACTTCTCCCAACTTATCAAAACTATCTCCAATACCAACCCAATCAGCTTCTTTCATTGAATTTTCTATAAGATCATAATAAGTCTGAGCTTCTTCAATGAGTTCAGAGGTTGTTTTCTCTTCTAGAACTCCTCCTTTTTCTTCAATAACCCTCTTGGATTTCCCAAACAAGACTTCCAAGGCTTTAGCTAGATTCTCTTCCATCACAACACTAACACCATCTGAAACTAAAACTCTTTTTAACTCAGGTAACTGACCTGTTTCTGCCTGGATATACAATGGTTCAATGTAAAGAAGACTATTTTTTATAGGTATTACAAGCAGATTTCCTCTAGTAACACGGGAACCTTGTTGGCTCCAGAGTGTAAGCTGTTGTGAGATTTCAGAATCCTGGTCAATCTTTGCTTCAATCTGCAATGGACCATAAATCAGCTTATCCTTTGGAAATTTATATAATATTAATTTCCCATAATCATCTCCATCAGAGCGTGCAGCCATCCATGCCACCATATTATCCTTTTTAATAGGAGAGAAAGAAGTCATTAAAACAAACTCTTCCTTATCTTCATCAGGAAGTCTCATTATTATATGATAAGGCTCTACCATAACCTTCTCACCAACACCATAAACCTCATATGGTATCTGCCATGCATCTTCTTTATTATAAAAGACTTTAATATCATCCATATGATAATTGCTATATATGTATGACTGTATCTTAAACAGATCCTTAGGATACCTAATATGTTTTTTCAAAGAAGAGGGCATACTTTCAAACATCTTAAACTGTTCAGGGAATATCTTGGCATAAGTTACTATTAATGGGTCAGAAGTATCCATAATATAATAGGTTGCAGTTCCATCATATGCATCAACAACAATCTTCATAGAATTTCTTATATAATTGATGCCTTCAATCTTCTCAGAATAAGGAAAATTTCCTGTAACTGTATATGCATCCATTATCCATAATAAATTTCCATTATCAATAACCAAATAAGGATCATTATCTAACCACAAAAATGGGGTAATTTTGTATATTCTCTTAACAATATCCCTTGTAAACATTACTTTGCTATTTAACATTATATCTGAAGATAATAAGATTTTAATATCTCCAAACCTTATAGCAATCAACAATTTCTTTAAGAAAGAATCTAATAACACTCCACCTTTTCCATCATAATTAATATATTCATTAGTATCGCCTTTTGGATAATCAAATTCTTTTGTTTTTGTATTAACTAAAACAAAATCATTATCTTTTTCCCCATAGTATATCTGCGGTCTTGAAATTTTTAACTTAGGCTCATCAACTGTATAAATAGGTGGAATATCTTTGATAAAATAATCTGGCAAACCTTGTTTTGTAACCTTATTAACAGGGCTCATTACAACACCAAAACCATGAGTATAAACCATATGTAGATTTACCCAGGTTTTTGCATTCTCAATTATCTGGTTTTGGTTTAGTTCACGGGGAGCTAGCATAACCTGTGTATATTTCCCATTAATATTATATCTATCAATGTCGATGCCTGAAAGGTCATAGTACAGCCTTATTTCCTGTGTTTGTTTATATGTTTTCGTTAAAGGTCTTCGGTCTAATATCCTGACATTATCAATAGTTTCTGAAGCTTCATCCAAGATTTCAGAAGTTATTTTCATATCAGCAGAAAAATCTTTTTCTTCAACATCACTTAAGCCATAAGCCAAACGAGTAAATTTTATATTATTTTCAATGTAAGGTCTTTCAAGATTAATCTCATTAGGTGAAACCTTTAAAGTCTGCACAATCCCGGGAATTAGGGTAGGCCCTACAAATCCAAACAAGAAATAAAGTATTATTACATACCCAAGAACATGCCGTTTTTTTAATCTGGGTTGTTTTGACATATAAAACACCCAAATCAGCAAAGCAACAGCAACAAAGACAGCTAAAACCATCATAATCTTAATCATCGGCAAGAATGCAACAACATCAGAATAACCTGCTCCTACAACAACCCCTTGCTCTGAATACATTATTGAGAATCTTGAAAGATAATGTCTTACTGCCAATAAAACAAAGATCAAAGAAACTAAGATTCCTAAATGAGCCATTGCTTTGGTTTTTATTTCTGAGAATATAGTGTTAAAATTAAATCCTAGTTTAGTAGACATTATTGGTTCAGTAGGCATTACATCCTGAACATCTGGCTTTTCTTGTTTAGAAATTTGTCTAATAAATGATTGCAGGTAATCTAACAAAACCAGGATTGTGGTGATAACAATGCAACTAATTAAAAAATTCCAGACTAATAAATAGAAGGGTAATGAAAAGATATAGAAAGATACATCTCTCATAAAGATTGGATCCTGAATATTAAAGGGTGTTTGTTTAAGATATTGCAAGATCTTGAACCATCCTGAAGAAGTTGTCACACCAATCATAACTGATAATACCGTAACAATTAATAATTTAATCTTAAAAGTGATAAACTTCTTTTCATTTAATCTTGATGATATCCAAAGATTAATAGTTACAAACAAAAAGAAAATTAAGGTTGCAACAAAAAACAATTTAATTCTAGAAAAAAGGCTTATTAAAAAAATCTGTGAAAAACCTAGGGCATCAAACCATAAAAAATCAGTATATAACCCAACTAAGATTGATAAAGAAAGAATTAATACAACAATTATCCCAATACCAAGTCTTGAAAACCAGTTTTTATTCATATTGTATGTAACTATCTGTCATTGCTTTTAAATTTTGTTATAAAATTTATAAGTATATTTTAAGAACTATTTATCTTTTATAGAATAATTTGCTAGTAATTAAATAATCTGCTGTTGCTCTATTACAAGCAGTAGGAATATCATGAAGAACAGACATTCTAAGAAGTGCTTTAACATCTACATCATGTGGATGAGCTTCCATTGGATCCCAGAAAAAAAATAAATAATTAAGTTTATCTTCAGCAATTAAATTTCCAATTTGCATATCTCCACCATATGGACCACTTTTAAAACGATGAACCTTTAAATCAGCTTCTTCTATAAGTCTTGTTCCTGTAGTACCTGTAGCATAGAGTTTATACCCACTAAGAGCTTCTCTATGATTTTTTGCCCACTCAATCAAACTGTCTTTCTTATTATCATGAGCAACTAAAGCTATACTCTCTATCCTTTTATCTAAAGTTTCAGGCATAATCAAATTTTCTTTTACTAGGGTTTATAAAACTTTTGTAAAATTATTTTTTTCTAAATAAAAAGAAATAAGCAAATGAACCTATAAGAATTATCCCTAACATTACACTAAAAATAACAATTGGATTTGTTGGTTCTCCTGCACCTACAACAACCCCTGTTATTCCTTCCATCCCCACTTTATCTTCTTCTTCACCAATAACTAAAACACCTTCTTTTTCTTCTGTTGGCTCAAAAACTGGTATTTGAGGAAAAACATATGGAATAGTTGTTGTTGGAGTACGTCTTCTACTGCCTCCACTGCTTCTTCTACTAGAAGGAACTGTAGTTGTTATAGAAAAGGTTAAATCAAGATTAGAGGTAGTGCCTCCGGTTCTTTCTTCTGCTAGTTGATCAGCTTGTGTCTCATTAATAAAAAAAGTTATTGCATCTCCACTAGAACCAATTTTAGCGTATATATCGTATGAACCTGCTATTGTTGTTATATAAGTATCATCTAAGACATCATCAACTTTAACAATAATTTCCGTGCCTATTGGAGCATCTACATCATTAATTTTTATATTACCAATAAATCTATCTGGAATTGAAGGTAATCCTCCTGGTTGTGAATAAACCAAAGGTATTACAAATAATATTAGTAAAAATAATATTTTTTTCATCTTTATTACTATTAAAAAGTAAAAATTTAAATACTTATCTTTTTTTCCTCATCAAGACATAAGCTATAACAGACAAAAATGAAGCTATAATAACTATATCTATTAGCACGCCTCTTTTTTTAACATTTAAATCTAATTTTTCCATGCCTCCGGAGCTAAATGTTATTTCTTTTTCTGTATCTATATTATCAACATATATTTTTACTATATCTCCTTCATTTAATTTTTGTAAAAGAAAAGTAAATTTTCCTTCTTCTTTTATTTCAACTTTAGTTATTTCTTTATCGTCTACTTTTGCTATTATTTTTGTTCCTATTTTAGCTGGTTTTTCATTTATATTTACATCACCACTAATAATCATAGGTAATTCAGGAATAGAATAAACAAGACTAGAACTAATTATTAAAATTAAAAAAAAGAAAAAAAGGGTTTTCATTCTTAACAGATGTTTGTGTATGGAATAGTTGTATCAGAGAATGTCCAATAACCTTCTCCTGCTTCTAACTTCTCATCTCCATATGTAGAATCACATACCCAAACACCACTTTGTAAACTACAAACTCCAAACTCACCTAAGTCTCTATCATAGTTCAATACAAACAAAATATGTGTGCTACCTACGCTTAATGAAGGTATATCTACTAAATTCTGATCCTCTGTGCACATATGGCCTATTAGATTCCATCCAGGTTGTAAGGTTATACTTGGTGGTATCCATCCATGATCTATAAACTCAAAAGTAATCCCAACATCTTCTGCTTCAGTATCTCTAACCCAATAACCATATCCTGGAACAAGATCCAATACTGTTACATCCCAATTACCACTTACAGCATCATAACTATAAATTTCATCTTGTTCTACACTGGTTCCAGAAAATACTACCTCTTTGGCACTATCTTCTAATATTTGTGGCACTGAAATTAAATTCCAATCTGTTGATAAATCTAATACAAAGTCATTTATAAATATTGTATAATGTGTTGATTCTTCACTATTTCCAGCATCATCTGTTGTTACTATCCGATATTCTACACTATCTGAACCACTTGAAGCTGGAATCGTTCCAGTATAAATATCTCCAGCAACTACAAACATTGGTAAAGAATCACTTACACCATCAACAATATAATGCAATTCTTTAGTAATTAATCCACTACCAGAATCCGTTAATTCTGCATTAATTGGTGTTGTTTCTCCAATAACTCTAGCAGTTACTTGTGTAACACCACTAACTGAAGGATTGGTCTTATCAATTTTAACAATTTTTTCTTCAGTAGTTTGAACATTTCCAGCATTATCAGTCGAAGCATATCTAAAATAAGTTGTTGTTTCTGATGAAATTGTTACAGGACTAGCATATTCTATTCCTTCAGTTGAAGGATCACATCCAACAACAACACAATACTTAGTTGATGCAACTCCAGAAGTTGTATCTGCTGGGGTTAAAGTAATTATTTGATTAGAATCTACCCATGTATCATCAAATGTATAATCATCCGAAGTTGTTGGTTCTGTAGTATCCCATGTAAATGAGATTTCATCAACATCTGAATTACCAACAATATCAGTTACTGTTAATCCAATTGTATAAACACCATCTGTATCAGCTGAAATAGTTGTATCTTCAGCACTAGGTGTACCAAATGTAACAGTACCAGGACCACTTATTTTAGTCCATGCATAAGATAAAATACCAGATGTAGCATCT
>SDBV01005835.1_pt1 | contig 17250 bp, 16 predicted proteins | sample 2277081 | NCBI WGS metagenome assembly SDBV01 (sample SAMN10402039, study PRJNA504765) | marine sediment metagenome | isolation source: marine sediment core GS10_PC15, 223 cmbsf | place: Arctic Ocean: Southern Knipovich Ridge | collected 2010 | reverse complement strand
AATTTTCCGGCATGACGCTCTATTTTAAAATCGAACTCAGGTTACTACTGAAGGCGCGAAGGTTTCTCTGTATCCTCTGTCTCTGCGGTAAAATATATTTGTAAATCAAAGACCATAAATGTATCCCTCCTACCTTTAGTCTTGATTTAAAGTTTAAAGATCATTCAACATGCCTTATTTTGATCTCTACTCTCAACCATATTGGCGGTAATTTTTTCAAATAATCTGAGAAACTGTGATTGCTCCTCCTCATCCAGATTTTTTAAAACCTCAGATATAAATCCATCATTATTCCAGTTGATATTTACACAGGTTTTAGTCCCTTCTTCGGTGAGTTGCAGTTGCGTAGTCCTTCGGTTTTCAGATGGAATATTCCGATGAATAAATCCTTTTTTTACCAGGCCATCAATAGTTCGGCTTACTGTACTTTTATCCAGCGAAAGATTATGTGCTAACTCTGAGACGGATATTTTTTCTTTACCATCAATTTCCAGCAAGGTGTGACATTGTGCTAATGTGACGCCATTGCAACAAGAAGATACATTTTGGAAGTATAATTCCCGTTCAAAGCGCCTTAGTATTTTTCTAAAATTTCTTATGAAGGCTTTTTTCATTTGATTGAAAATTTGCGATTTAACCACATGTAGCCTCGCAGCCACAAGTTGGTTCAGATTTTTTAAAATAGCCGATGATCACAGCCGCCGCACATCCTACACCAGAATTTACTGTAATGGCTTTTTGCTCACAATTCATCATACAAGCGCCGCATTCCATGCATTTATCAATATTAACTATATCGACAAGTCTGTTTTGCATCCTCAATAATCTGTGAGGGCAAACAGTAGCACATGTTCCACACCCATTACATTTTGTTGCATCGAATGATAAAGTCGATACATTTTTAAGATATATCATATCACTCATAGTTAGAAGAATTTAGAAATCAATATAAATGCTAAACCGAAAATTGTGAAGCCAAGCTGAATGGGAACGAACAGTTTCATTTCTTTCTTAACCCCTGAAAGTGAGGTATAAGTACTTGCTCCTGTAAAATTCATGGCGAGAAACGATGAAATAGCTAAAGATAAAAGCAGCCATCCTGCAAGTGAAAATGCCCGGCCTTCAAAAATATTTAAGATAATGAGTCCGATAAACATGATGCCGGAAGCCACCATCCCTTTGGCTGCAAAATACCTTGTCGGCAACCAGGGGAGAAGGATGGGCGTCAGAAAAGCGCCGGATATATAAGCGGTGAGTATGATCATTGAAGATATCAAACCATGTTCTACGACAAGACTTAGGGAGTATCCATCACTGTTCAAACCGGATACTATGATGAAAAAGAGGATGACGAGCACTAAGTACTTGAGTGAATTTGCAATCTCCACTGGAGCTAAAATCAAGCGGTCCTTGAAATTGAAGAGAACTGTACGCATCGATTCACTGGCCTTGTGACCTGCGGAAACAAATGATTTGATGTCTTTAGCAAGCACAGGGCCGTATTTTACTTTGAAACCTGTAGATTCCTTAATGCGAAATGCAGCTATGCCGGGTGCTCCAAGTTGAGGGACAATCAGCCGCCGGTGCGAAACTACCTCATGCAAATTTGATTGTTGGATGCGATGGATCATTTCGTCTGTTCCAAAGGTACCTTTTCCTGCAGCACACCACACATTCACTCCTATGGTATCCAGCACCAATATCCACACATTCATTCCGGAAAGATTTTTCCTTAATAGATCGAAGCTCAATTTATAATTGGCCGTAATTAAAACATCAGATTTTTCATCCGGATTTCCAAGCTGATAAAGCCCGGGTTCAACCTTATAATTGTTGCGACTTATCGACAATCTCACCAATGCAGCACCAAGATAATCAGTAAAACTCCATGAAGAGGAAGTTTTCTTGATACGTGCTGATCCAGGGTTTTGTTTTTGATTTTCACATGAACATCCCATAAATAAAATGTTGTTATTAGAAACTGTTGCGATATACAACTATTAAATGAACGCCCAAAAGATATTAAAGGTTTCAAGAGTTTATTTTATATTTTGCAGACCTTTAATTTAATTTCAGAAACAAAGAAAAATACCTCATGAAGAAATCCATTTTTAATATTAGCCTGAGCCTATTGTTTTTTTTCTTTTTAATATTTTCTGCAAAGTGCCAGGAGAATGTTCAAACTCGTATTATCGATGTTGCCAATAGCTATGCCAAATCAAGTGTAAATGCGACTGTTTTTCGCAAAAATTCAATTTCAAGTTATAAGGATCATCAATATGTAGCCTTCTATGATAATGATGCCAATGTGATGTTGGCCAAAAGGAAATTAGGTACTGATTTATGGAAAATCAATAAAACGCAATACAAAGGAAATGTAAAAGACGCGCACAATGTGATATGCATTATGCATGATGGTTTAGGATATCTTCATATGTCTTGGGACCATCACAATGATCCACTTCGCTATGCGGTGAGTGTTGAGCCTGAATCTATTATAATAGGCGACAAACAATCGATGGTTGGAGAGTTGGAAGACAAGGCTACATATCCGGAATTTTATAAAATGACCAATGGAGACCTGATATTTTTATACCGGGATGGAAGTTCTGGAAATGGCAATCTGGTCATGAATCATTATGATTTAAAAAGCAAAATATGGAAACGTGTACATAATAATCTGATCGATGGCGAAGGTGAACGGAATGCCTACTGGCAAATGTGCATTGACAAACGCGGAACCATTCATCTGTCATGGGTGTGGCGAGAAACAGGAGATGTGGCAACGAACCATGATATGTGTTATGCCCGATCAATGGATAAAGGCCTTAATTGGGAAAGTTCTACAGGTAGTAAATATAACATTCCCATCAATGCCAATAGCGCTGAATATGTAATGAGAATTCCTCAAAACAGTAACCTGATCAATCAAACATCGATGACTGCAGATGAGGATGGGAATCCATACATCGCCACTTATTTTAAAGGCGGTTCTGATGCAGGAACCCAATTTAAAGTCATTTACAAGAATAACGGCATCTGGAAGGTTTCAACCGTTTCTAAGCGAAATAGTAATTTTATTCTTGGTGGATATGGATCCAGAAGTGTTCCGATCAGCAGACCTCAGATTGTAATCGGGCAAAAGAACAATGAGGAAAAGTTACACTTGATTTTCAGGGACGAGGAAATGGGCAATAAAGTTTGCCTTGCCTCAACTGTGATCTCAAATAATATGGACTGGGCAATCAAAACGCTGAATGACATTTCAATGAGTAGGTGGGAGCCTTCGTATGATACAGAATTATGGAAAAACAAGCAATTATTGCATGTTTATCTACAAGTTACCGAGCAGGGAAATAGCGAGACCACGGTCATTTCTCCTCCTACCAGAGTGAGTGTAATGGAGGTTTTGCTTGATTAATGAACAGTAATAATTTATGTGGAATATTTTTTCGAACAAAAGAAGAAACTTTAGAGTACCTATCTAATTTTGTACCTCAGACGCAAATGAATGAACAGTACACTTTGCTTAACAATGGGCTATTCGTATTCCATTTTATTAGCTTATATAGATTTTTGAGTTTAAATTCAGTTTTTTAAACCTACGTTGGATATGAGGAGATATCATAAAATAATAATATTTTATATTCTCATTTTTTCTTTTTTGTTGTCTGGCACACCATCTTTTGCACAGGAAAAACAAAAAGCAGATAGTACCTGGAACAATTGGAACTTTCGTATAAGTCCGTTTTTTTGGTATATCGGATTTCATGGGACAATTTATAAGCCGCCTGTGCCAACCCTAACACCAGTTCCTCCACCTCCTAAATATGAAATTGATGTTGGATTTAAGGACATTAAAAATTCAATAAAGTTTGCTTTAATGCTGGCTTGGCAATACAGGAATGAGCATATAGTCGCGCAATTCAATTTTAGCTCTTTAATTCTTGAGAGCGAAGCAATTACTCCCTGGGAATTGCTGTTGCAGGATAACATTATAAATCTTACCTATTTTGCAGGCGACGTCGGGGTGGGTTACCGGATAATAAAAAATCCAAAATTTGAACTTGATGCTTTGTTGGGCATGAAATTTATTTATTTTAAAATAGGATTAAAAACCAATTTGGTTGGAATCGTACAAGTAGAAGGTGAACGAGACAAACTTTGGATTGATCCAGTAGTGGGGATGAATGTGAAATATATACCTCACCGGAAAATTGAATTTGCCGGATATGCGGATATTGGCCCTGCTTTTCCTGATAATATACTTGATTACCAGGTAATGGCTGGCGCCAGCTATTTGTTTACTAAAACTTTTTTAATCACCCTTGGATATAGGGCATATCATATGGAATTTCCAACCGAAGAAGCCATTTTCAATGGAACAGTAAAAGGATGGATTATGAGAATTGGATTTCAGTTTTAAAAGCGGAGCAGAAATTATTAGGGAAAGCTTCTGCCCAAAATTAATATGAATAAAAAGTTGAAATTGGCGGGTTATTAACTTCATTTTTGAATCCACTCCAAAAACTAAAAAATACCTCATTGTGAAGGAGGTACGACTGAAGTCTGCCTAATTTATTAAAGTCAAGTATTTGCTTACCGGTAGGCAGGCAATCTCATTAACTTACAGCAACTCAGACTATTGAGATTGCCACGTCCTCCTTCGTCGTCCTCGTAATGACGTGTCTATAAATATCAATAATCCTTGCACCTGTTGCGAGGTCTGCTGGCTATTTGAAAAATCTCCACCTGACCGGCCAGGCAGGAATCTGGGAATTAATGATATTTATTTACGTTATTGACAACTTGACTGCCGCAAGCAGGTTTGTGTGATTTGAAAAAATGTTAATTCTCGCAATGCCGATTTTAGGAAGTATTTTAAACCGAAATGAGCTTAGAAACTTTATTTTTAAAAGTTTGGAGTAGAAATAAAAGAGATGACATCTTTTTGAAAGCATGTCATCTCTTGTGTAGGAGGTATCATTGGCACAAAGCCAACATTTCATTCTTGACTAAACTCTGGCCCAGCAGAAAATTATTCCACTATTGGAGTTAAGACAATATTCCTATATGAAACTTTGCCATGATCACCTTGTAAATAAATCGGCCCCGGAGAAAACTCATCAGATGTCAATGCGCCGCCTGTAACTCCCTGAACAGGCTGATTGTCAATGATAGTAGTCCCATTCAGCACAACTGTTAAGTGATGGTTGAAAAGTGTTATATCAAATTTCTGCCATTCCCCTGCCGGTTTTTCTGCAGCTTCTGAAGGAGTAGTGCGACTGTATAATCCACCCATATTGTGACTGTCTAATGGCTTACCATAGCTATCCACAACCTGAACCTCATAAATGCCGCGCAGGTAAATACCACTGTTACTGCCCTTTGGTATATTCACTTCCAGGTTCAGTTTAAAATCTTCAAATTCTTTCTCGGTGCGCAGATTCCCATAATGGATATGAGGCTTGCCTTCTTCCTGAGCCGGATCATTGGTTAAAATCCCGCCTGACATAGTCCACCCACTCACACTTTCTTCATCTGTTAGTTTCCAGCCTGTAAGATCCTCCGCATTTAACAATTCAATTGGGTCGCCAAGTTGCATCGCAGACAGGTCAGGGGCAGGAGGTAAGGGAGGAAGTCTTTTCGCTGTGAAATGAACCATTTCAATCTCGAGTCCATTTTGAGGAATGTACGCTCTAGCTTCCATTTCATCCTTATTTACCAAAGAAAACGTCCTCCATGTAGTAAGCAGCTGGACACGGGTTGGATTATTATCTTCATCCCGCTCACGGACTACTTCCCTGGAACTGGTCACCTTCATGGCGTTATCCGAAAAAATAACACTGCTGACTGGAACTACACTCCCTCCATACCACAATATATTTCCATCATAATATCCATCTTTATCCATAATTTCCAACCATCCCGCTCCCCCGGGGAGGTCAAGCGCCCAGCGTCCGACAAATGATTTTTTTTCAACTTTCTCAACAACCGCTTCCTGCTGGGCATCCTTTTCTTCGGTAGGTGCAGCGCATTGAACAAATGCTAATGTGAGAATTCCTAAAAAAAGTAAATTGATAGTTTTAAAATTATTCATGTTTACAATAATTTAATGATTAAAAATATATTCAGTTATTATGATAAAGTCAGCTCTACCATTATTTTAATTGCAATATAGTAAAAGGTTGGATGTCAGCATCACCTTCGGCAAGCCTATGGCGACCGGAGGAAGACCTGAATCCGAAGTTTCGAGGCCAAAGCATATGTTACGCAAAATTCATTTTCCTTTTTAAAATACTTTTTTTTAATATTTCTATATATATGATTATTACGAAACTTCATTTAAATATATTAAATATTAATCGCTGATCATACCTAAAAAAGCCTTGTCTTGCAACTCTAAATATATCAAAATCCTAGCGGAAACAGGTGCTTCTTTGGATAAAATCACAATAGTGTTTTATGATCAATAAAGAGCTTTGTGAACCATTGAGTCTCTTTGTGAAATACCCGCCTGCCGGCGAGGCAGGGCTATTACGCAAAGTAACACAAAGAAGCGCAGAGTTTCACAGAGAAAAAAATACTATTGTGATTTAAAATGGATTTAATAAATGCTTTTGTCGCACTTATTTTTTAATTTGAGGACGATATTCCATTAAAACAAATACTCATGAAACGCAGGCGCTTTGTAAAGACAACGGCCGGAACAGCACCGCTTATCGCATGTTTCCCAGCCAATTTATCGGGAATGTTTCGGGAATTTTCTAAAGATTCTTTAGAAAAGAGATCCTTGGGGAAAACCGGTGAAAAATTATCAATTTTAGGATTTGGTGGCATCGTTGTTAGGGACGCCACGCCAAAGCAAGCATCAGAGCGAGTGAAAGAAGCTATTGATTTTGGCGTAAATTATTTTGATGTCGCTCCTTCTTATGGTGATGCCGAAATAAAACTTGGGCCTGCGTTGGAACCATATAGAAAGGATGTTTTCCTGGCATGCAAAACCACAGAAAGAACAAAAGCAGGATCGAGAAAAGAGCTGGAACGCTCGTTGGAGAGGCTGCGCACAGATCACTTTGACCTCTATCAATTGCATGCAGTTACCAAACTTGAGGATGTTGAAACCATTTTCTGCCCTGATGGAGCTATGGAGACATTCCTGGAAGCACGAAAGGAAGGCAAAATCAGGTTTATTGGATTTTCCGCACATTCTGTGGAAGCAGCCATGGCGCTAATGGATCTATTTGATTTTGATACAATTTTGTTTCCTATCAATTTTGCCACCTGGCATGCAGGAAATTTTGGCCCGCAAGTACTTGAGCGAGCCAATGAAAAAGGAATGGGCATCCTGGCACTAAAGGCTATGGCCAAAAGACCATGGAAGGAGGGTGCCGAAAGAATTTCGAAATGCTGGTATGAGCCATTGACCGACCCTGAAGAAGCTAGTATGGGATTAAGATTTACACTGTCTCACCCCATTACTGCGGCATTACCTCCCGGGGATGAGGATTTATTTAGCATGGCCCTGGGATTGGGCGTTAAATTTAAACCTCTGAAATCTGATGAGGTAAGGGCAATGAAAGAAAAGGGCTCAACTGAAGTTCCCATTTTTAAATATCCAATGGAAGGCTGATCTCAATATTAAAAGTTGCTTTTCCATATGATTTACCGCTAAGACACGAAGACGCCATGTTTTCTCTACGCCTCTCCGTCTCAGCGTTAAAATATTTTATAATCTTTAAATTTATAAATGAATTCTATCTTAAAAATATCGCTTGAGCCTTTTATTTCCCTTTCCAACCCGGTCCTCGAACAACCCTGCCAGGAAAAGCGCCTGTATGCTCGCCCTTTTTTAGTACTTGCGTTCCATTGACAAAAACATGCACCATTCCACTTGCATATTGGTGAGGCTCTTCAAATGTGGCATTATCCGTTATTTTAGTAGGATCAAAAATTGCCAGGTCTGCATAATTGCCTCGCTTTAGTAATCCACGGTTTTTGATTTTCATGTTAGTGGCAGGAAGCGATGTTAATTTTCTTATGGCTTTTTCGAGTGAAATAATCTGCTCCTCCCGAACGTATTTCCCAAGCAAACGTGCAAAAGAGCCATAGGCCCTTGGGTGTGTGCTGAACTCCAGAAATACTCCTTCAGGAGCATAGGAACCTGCATCTGAACAAATGGACATGTAAGGAAGGGAAATTTTCTTTTTAATGTTTTCTTCTGACATGGAGAAATAAATAACCTGTATTCTACTATCATCTTCATAAATCAAATCAACAATTGCCTCTTCCGGAGATATACCACGATTTTCTGCTACTTCAGCCAGGGTTTTCCCGGTAAGGCGTCTCAGGTTTTCATTTTTAAATCCAATTAGGAGGATCTTCTCCGGGGGCACATGAAAATCAATCTCATCTATCATTCTTTGTCGCTTTTCCTTTGATCTGATAAATTCCATCGTAAGCTCATGACCTCCGTCCTTGGCCCATTGAGGTAGCAATATATTTAGACCTGTCGAACTGGCATTGTACATATACATATCCGTGGTTATTGGCAATCCTTCAGCTCGGGCGTCATCAATCAACTTAATGGCTTCATCCATCAAATGCCAGTTAGGATTTCCTGATGCTTTGAAATGATAAATTTCTGACCTGATATTTGCTTCTTTAGAGATGGCGATTAATTCCCGGACAGCATCGAGTAATTTCTCCTCTTCACCTCGTACATGAGAAATATACATTCCGTCATATTCAGCAGCCACTTTGGCTAATTCAATGATTTCATCCGTTTGGGCATGACCGCTTGGCGCATAAATAAGCGCTGTTGATAATCCAATTGCTCCCTCTTCCATAGCTTGGCGCAACAATTTCTTCATTTGCTCCAATTCTTTCACGGTTGGCAGGCGCTTTTCAAAGCCAATAGTTTGTAGGCGCAATGTGGCGTTTCCAACGAAAGACGCCACATTTGGAGAAATTCCCTTTAGTTCAAGAAACTCAAGGTATTCACCTAAAGTGGTCCATTCTACATCATATTTTATATGCTGCTGGTTTTGAATTAAGTCTTCCTTTAGCCAGTCATTTAGCGGCCCCATCGATTCGCCTTCTCCAAGTACTTCCAGTGTGACGCCTTGTCGGATGTCACCCTGCGACCGGCCATCCTCAATGAGTGATTCATTTGCCCAGCTCAGCATATTGATAAATCCGGGAGCAACAACTAATCCTTTGGCGTCAATTTCGAGCATGCCAATATCCTTTTTAAGATTGCCAATTGCAGCAATTGTATCCTTATTTATTCCTAAATCACCGGAAAAACCAGGATTGCCGGATCCATTAATGATTTTGCCATTTCGTATGATTACATCATATGTGACAGGATTGCTGCATTGAAAAAAAATAAAGGCCCCAATGGCATAAATAAAGAGATTGATTTTCATGGTTGAATAGAGGAAAGTTATTTCAATTCTGAAACTTTTATCGTCCAGGCATTTGCGCATGGAGGATTGTTACGTATAAATTTTGGAATAATAACCTTGAAACCATCGCCGTCCTTTTGCCATTTCAATTTTTTTCCAAATCCCAGTAGCGTAACGAATGCTCCTTTTGAGGGCTGATGTGATTTTATAACAATTTCGGATGGCAAATTGACTTCATCTTCATCGGCCAGGTAGAAGAAATAAGCATTACCATTTTCCTGGCGAGTGATACAAATATTTTCTTCCTTGTAAGGTAAAAGAGGCTTGCTATTATAAATTGCTTCAGAATTTATTTTCATCCAATCACCATATGATTTTAATAAATCATATGCCCCCTGTTGCCATTTGCCATCCGGCCCCGGCGCCACATTTAGTAGTAAGTTGCCCCCCTTAGCTACAATATCAATTAGCATATGCACCCCTTCCCTACCACTCATGTATGTTGCCTTTGGATTAAAAGACCAACCGCCACCGGAAATGATACACGATTCCCATGGATAAGGGAGTGTTTTTTCAGGAACCCTATTTTCCGGCGTCAGATAATTTTGATTTATCCCATGAACTGCTCGATCTACAACGATCAATCCGGGCTGTTTTTGACGGGCTTTTTGCACCAGCTCATCCATTCGGATATCCTGGTTGACGACCCTGCTTTTAATATAGCCGGTGGCATTATTTACAAACTTGGCTGCATAAGCATTTTCAATTACACTTTTTGGCTTCTTGGCTACCCATCCACCATCCAGCCATAATATGTCAATTTTCCCATAGTCCGTCATCAATTCCAGTATCTGCTTATGCGTAAAATCTATGAACTTTTCCCGCTTTTCCGGATTTGCCTCTGGTTCATAATTTACGTTTCTGCCACGTGGAGCATAATATGGATCCCAATAATAGTCCGAATGCCAATCCGGTTTAGAGAAATACGCTCCGGCCCACAATCCTTGTTTCCGAAATGCATCAAATATTTCTTTTGCGATGTTTGATTTCGAATTCGATGAAAAAGGACATTCGGGATCGGTGACTTTATAATTTGTGTATTTAGAATCAAACATGGAAAATCCATCATGATGTTTGGTGGTAAATACGACATATTTCATCCCGGCGTCTTTGGCTGCCAATGCCCACTTGTCCGGATCGAATTCAATGGGATTAAAGGTCTTTTTTAAATCTTCGTATTCATTTTTATAGGCTATGTAATTTTCAGGATTTGATCCGGCCCTGCGTTCACACCATCCATATTCTTCCGGGCACAGCGACCAGGATTCCACAATCCCCCATTGACTGTATGCTCCCCAGTGCATGAGCAATCCGAATTTTATATTCTGCCATTCATTGAGTTTTTTATTTACCAAAGGATTCGTTTCAGGTACATAACGTTCATCCTCATAAATGGCCTGGGAAAATACCTGTATTGAGATAAAAATCGAGATTAATAGGATAGCTAGTTTTTTCATTGTTCAAATATTTTAATAGACTCCATAAGTTTATTAAATCAGAACATGAATTAAAAGAATGTTCAGAGATATGTTTAGATGAGAAAACTCAATCCCCATCGAGCAACCTGCCAAGTCCACCCAGGACGGATCCTTCACCTTTGGACGAACCACCTGCTTTTGGTGCGTGTCGAATGATGCGGTCTGCCAGCCTGGAAAATGGAAGACTTTGCAAATATACTGTCCCATGTCCTCTTAAGGTTGCTAAAAACAATCCTTCTCCACCAAAAAACATGGATTTTAAATTTCCTGCACGTTGGATATCGTAATCAATTCCCGGAGAAAAAGCAACTATACAGCCGGTATCAATTCTTAAAGTTTCCCCTTTTAATTCTTTTTTAACGATTGTTCCTCTGGCATGTAAAAATGCCAGGCCATCACCTGTAAGTCGCTGAAGAATAAAACCTTCTCTGCCAAAGAAACCGGCTCCAAGTCGTTTACTAAATTCGATATCAATTTTGGTGCCCAAAGCAGCGCAAAGAAAAGCATCCTTTTGGCATAGAATATCGCCACCTACTTTGTTGAGGTCCAAAGGAATGATTTTTCCAGGGTATGGAGCAGCGAAAGCTACTTCTTTTTTTCCCTGACCTTGATTTGTGAAGTGGGTGATAAACAAAGATTCTCCGGTTAGTACTCTTTTACCCATATCCATAAGTTTACCGAATACCCCCTTGAGCCGTCTCCTGTCCTCGCTTCATATGTGATCTCGTCATCCATCCAGTTCATTGCGCCGGCTTCGGCGATTACGGTTTCGTTGGGGTCCAATTCTATGGATACAACTTGCATGTCATCTCCATGGATTTCATAGTCAATTTCGTGTGATTGCATAATGTTAAATTATTTGGTTGAATACCTTAATTTAATCAAATAATTATTACTATATTCTATTAATCAAATTAAATGTAATCCTAAAAAAAGTGGTTCTACTGTTAATTTAATGGTGAAAGGAAATTTTCATTTATTTTAAAAACTACAATTAATGCTTCAATGATTAAATGCAGGAATGCGTGAATATTTACAATTAATAAAGTTTTGATAATGTGCTACTTATATCACTGTTTTATTTCATTCTCGCATTGAAGCATTCAATCATTCTCGCATTTACGAATTTGTTGCTTAATCCTACAATGTCTTTTTCCACTAAAATCGTGGTAGTACCAAAAAAGTAAGTGCTCAAAAATGAAATCATATTTGTTTGGGTGGGTGTGCCTACTCATATCTCAATGCATCCACCGGATTTTTTAACGCTGCTTTAAAAGATTGAAAGCTTACAGTAAGCCAGGCAATGATCAGCGCAATACTCCCGGCAAGTACAAAAATCCACCAGGAGATATTAATCCGGTATTCGAAATTCTGCAGCCAATTAACCATAATATACCAGGCAAAAGGACTGGCAATAATGAATGATAACAGCACCCATCTTGTAAAATCTCTTGTGAGAAGTCCAATAATATTCTGAAGGGATGCTCCATTCACTTTTCGGATCCCAATCTCTTTAATTCTTTTTTCAACCATAAAGGAGGCAAGCCCATACAATCCCAGGCAAGAGATAAAAATGGCAAGTATGGCGAAATAGCTGAAAATTTTTGACGTCCGCTTTTCAGCATTGTACAAGGCCTCATAATCATCATCTAAAAATTTATAGAAAAAATCGCGATTGTCTGTCAGATATTCGTTGTAGGTAGATTCGATAAATTTAATTGTCTGCGCGATATTTTTATTATTTATCCTGGCATACATGATATAATTCATCTCCTGTCTTTGAAAGAGAATTATTGGCTCAATTTTAGTATGCAATGACTTAAAATGAAAATCCTTTAAGATGCCAATTATCCGCACATCGAAACCATAGAAACTAATGGTCTTCCCTATTGGATCCTCCAGGCCCATGACCTCTATTGTTTTTTCATTGACAACTACGGCCAACGAATCTGATGGGATATCATCTGAAAAGAATCTTCCTTCCTTTAAATCCATTTTAAATACATCCTGATACCCATGGTCCACCGATAGCATATGAAACAACATTGTTTCATCAGGGTTTTTACCCTCCCAAGTTACACCGGAAGTTGAGTTTGAAATATTGGTTGGAAGTTGATTAGCCATCGTTAAACTGAGAATATCAGGATTTTGAAGCAATGTATTTTTAACTACATCAGATTTTTGCATCATATTCTGACTTTGATAAAAGTAGATGACATTATCCTTATCCAGTCCAAGCTTTTTATTTTATATATAATTTAGCTGTTGGGAAATAATTAAAAAACCAATAATTAAAAATATGGACAATGTGAATTGTAATACAACAAGTATTCGCCTAAACGATGAATTGCCTTTTTCACCTCCCAGGTTCGACCCTTTTAGTATTGCAACTGGTTTAAACGAGGATAGAATAAATGAAGGATAGCTTCCTGAGATTAACCCGATTGTCAGCACAAATATGAGAGATATCCCAATAAAACTTTTTAAATGAAATGGAATAACCAGGCTTTTGCCACTTAATTCGTTGAACAAAGGCAAGAATGATGAAGCGAGCACAATTGCTATAATAAATGCCGCAAAACTCACAATTACGGATTCGCTTAAAAACTGAAATATTATTTGATATTTTGTGGAGCCAACGACTTTTTTAATGGATATTTCGCGAGCCCTATTTACTGATTTTGCCGTACTCAGGTTCATATAATTAATACAGGCGATTAAAAGAACAAATATCCCAATGACTATAAAAATTTTAACAATCTGAATATCGCCCCGTCCTCCAATATCTGCTGTATATTTACCCGCAGCATATAAATGAATTTTATTTAATGGTTGTAGGTAAATTTCTGTAACCGACCCTTCATTATGTTCTTTAATTGTATTTTTTATTTTACTATTAAAATCTTCCAAGTTCAGATCGGCACTTGCCTTTACATAGGTATAAATCCAGTTATTCCCCCATTGGTCTAAATCGCGATCATTTTTCAAATGTTCAAAAGGAAGTAAAACATCAAAATTAATATGAGAGTTTTCAGGAAATTTCTCAATCACAGCAGACACGGTAAAATCATAATTTTTATTAATTTTCAATGTTTTCCCCAGCGGAGATTCCCCATCAAAGTATTTGTCCGCAGCATTTTTTGTCAGGATAACAGACAGGTTGTTACTAAAGGCGATATCGGGATTTCCTTCAATAAAATTCACGGAAAATATTTCAAAGAAACCAGAATCTACTAAACCCATATTTTCAGAAAATGCTTTCTCACCTTTCTCTACAACCCAGGTTCTGTTTTTGAACCGTGTTGTATTAATGACTTCAGAATAATTTTCCTTTAGGTTACTGGCCAGAGGTGAGGGCGTAACAGCTACGGGGAACACCTCGTTACCTGCATAATACTGATTTTCAACCACCCTGTATATCTGATCAACATTTGTATGGAATTTGTCATAACTCATTTCATGGTTGACCCATAAAAAAATCAACAGGGTACAGGCCATTCCAATGGCCAATCCAATTATGTTGATTAGGGTATAGGTCTTATTCCGAATAAGACTCCTGAGGGTGATGGAAATGAAATGCTTAAACATAATTTAAAAATAAAAGAAAAATTTGTGTTTTGTAAAATTGCGAAGTACTCTGATTATAATATTCCGGATCATTATGATACGATAGTAAAGTTGTCAAAGAACAGGTTTGTCTATAATGGTTTTTCCCAAAAGATTAAAGGCCTTACTATATAAGACGATATGACATTCAAATCATTGAATTTATTATTTCAGAAGCACATATTGATGATGGAATGTGGAAATTAGATTTGATTGGTTATACATAGTCCTGGCAAGAAATCTTTGGAAATTCTATTTTTCGGGAAGAATGTCGATGAAGAGAGTTTTGCTTCCGACACTACCTAAATTGAGCTATAAATTTAGAAAGGATTCAATTTTATATCCATTTCTGCCGGTAATTGTATTGGGTTGTGGGCCGGCCTTTGCTCTACTATAGATTCGTGGTTGGTGTGTGCGTTAAATGGTGAATAAGCAATATTCAAATTGATTATATCTTCTTTTGTTTGTAACTTGTTCCTGTCAAATTAATTATTAACCAAGGAGTTAAATAATCAACATGTCTGCCAATTCCAGCGAAAAGAAAGTATTTTTAAACCGTTTAACTGAAATAACGGAAGCCAACCTGGCCAATGATCAATTTGGAGTTAGCGAATTGGCCGGGGAATTCGGAATGAGCAGGTCATATGTTCACCGTCATTTAAAAGCTTTTACCAACCAGTCAATAAGCCAATTTATTCGTACAGTTCGCTTAGAAAAGGCCATGGAAATGCTTCGGCAAAATGTGGCTTCGGCTGCCGAAGTTTCATACAATGTTGGATTTAGCAGTCCTGCTTACTTTAACCATTGCTTTCATGAACATTATGGTTTTCCTCCCGGAGAAGTGAAGAGAAGGCTCATTGTGAAAGATATAGAAGAAAGTGAAGTGCTTGAAGAAAGCGCTGTTGAACATGTACAATTTCCAGGTGATGTTAAGACATCAAGCTTTACAGGTAAAAAGTTAACCCGCAATAAGGTTTTCCTGATGTCTGCTATTGTTTTAGTTGTAATTGCATTAATCTGGTTCTTTTACATAGTCTTTATAAACAGCAATTTTTTTCCATATAATCTAAGTAAACAGGATAAGGAGTTGTCGATAGTAGTGCTGCCTTTTAAAAATCTCAGCGATAATCCCAGTAATCAATATTTTGCTGATGGTATAAGAGAAGATATCCTCAATGATCTGTACTGGATAACAGCATTGAGAGTTGTATCACGTACTTCGGCAGAACAGTTCCGCGAAGGCAGTCTTTCAACGCGTGAAATTGCCCGAAAGATGAATGTAAAATATATACTTGAAGGAAGTGTGCGCAAGTATGGAAAAAAAGTAAGAATAAGTGTTCAGCTTATTGATGCTTATCGTGATGAACATTTGTGGTCCTCTCGTTTTGACAGGGAACTGGATGATATAATTGGCATTCAGGGTGAGATTGCTTTACAGATTGCATCCAAACTGAAAGTTGTTCTTCCTGAAAATGAGATCAGGAAGATTGAGAAAATTCCAACCCAAAACGCCAAAGCATACAAACATTATTTGAGAGCACGCTTCTTACTTCATAAAGCAAATGGCGAACAGCGTTCTGATTTTAACAGAACGGATGTGATGAACTGCATTCAATATTATGAAAAGGCGATTACTGAAGATGAAAATTTTGCCGAAGCTTATGCAGGTTTGGCCAATGCCTGGTTTAATCTTTCGGCCTGGGGCTGGTTACCGTTTAATGAAGGATTCCCAAAAGCGAGAAGTCTATCCTTGAAGGCATTGGAGATCGATCCCGATTGTGCGGAGGCGCATGCCGTGCTTGGGGCTTTTCTGGTTTGGGGACAACGTAAATTTGAGGATGGGGGCAAGGAATTAAATACGTCCATCCAATTAAATTCGAATTTCGCCACTGCATGGCAATTGTATGCCCAATATCTGATGATCACGGGGCCAATTGAGGATGCCCGTTTTCAAATTAACCGTTCCCTGGAACTGGAACCTTACTTTTGGGTTGTACAGAATTTAAATGCATGGATATATTATTTTGAAGAAAAATACGATAAAGCCATCGAAGCATGTCTCCTCGCATGCGATCTTAAACCGGATTTTATCGCAAATGAATGGTTGTTCTTTCTCAACTATGCAAAATTGGGTGAAGGAGAAAAAGCGGTACAGATGCTACAGACCATTACCAAACGCTATCCGGGAGCAGAGCGCTATGTTGATGAGATTAGAGAAGCATATAACAAATCGGGGATTAATGGACTATTTGCCTGGCTGATTGACGTAAATAAAAATAAACCCATCCAAGTAATGGGAATGAACGGGCATCCTTTTTATATCGCCTGGTGGAATGCCATTCTTGGGAACCGGGAGGAATCAGTTTATTGGCTCCAAAGGAATGTGGAACATCCACGGCCACTTTATCATTATTTTAACCTGATTGCCACAAATCCCGATTTTGATATTCTTCGCGATGATCCACGCTTTCTGAAGATTATTGATGAAATTGGACTTACTCCATACCACAATCGAAAATCAAAATAATCTCTCATCTCACAATTGTGATATATCGAGCAACATAGTTGCAATAATCAACACCGATTTTCACGGGTATTTGTTGCACGTATAAATTCAGCTATAAGTTGCACCGGTAAAGATTAATTTTTTATTACTTAGCCATGGAATTTTTTGATCCTTGTATTTCTCCATTATT
>SDBV01005834.1_pt1 | contig 17254 bp, 13 predicted proteins | sample 2277081 | NCBI WGS metagenome assembly SDBV01 (sample SAMN10402039, study PRJNA504765) | marine sediment metagenome | isolation source: marine sediment core GS10_PC15, 223 cmbsf | place: Arctic Ocean: Southern Knipovich Ridge | collected 2010 | reverse complement strand
CCCCTGTACGTCTGACTCGCTTTGTCCGACGGGCCACTCCGGCAGTAGACGACGACTTCGTGGCCGCGCTCGGCGAGGCGCGCGCCGATTTCTTCGATGGCGGTCTCGAAGCCCCCGTAGGCGGCGGGGATGCCGCGGCCACCGGCAAGGACAATCTTCATGTTGCGTGGACCCTCTATATTCGACCTCTGGAGCCGGCTCATCAAGTGCTTTCACCCCGGCAGCTCCGCAGGATACTGAGAGTCGGCAAACCGAGTCAACCCGGCCCCGATTTACGTTGCAGCCATGGCTTCCTCGTATACAGCCATCATCCGGCCATAATGCGCCGCGCAATCTGCCTCAATTTTCCGCCGGCCGGCGGTCCCCATTTCTCCGGCTTGCTTGGGATGGTCAAAAAGCCACGCGATTCTCTCTGCAAGTTCGTTGACATTCCCGGGTTCGAACAGCAAGCCCGTCTTGCCTTCGTCGACGGATTCGGGGATTCCGCCGATCCGTGAGGCGATCACGGGCCGACCGAGCGCGTATGCCTCCCACATCACGAGGCCGCAGGTCTCATAGAGTTCCGAGGGCAACACGAGGAAGCGTGCGCCGGCGATAAGGCGTGTGAGGGGGTCGCCTATTTGGCGTCCCGCGAAGGACACGCCGTCGGCGCCGCATTCTTCTGCGAGGGCCTCAAGCTCGGCGCGGGCAGCGCCTTCGCCCACGATGACGAGCTTGCATCGCGGCACCTTCGCGGCGGCGCGCACGAGGGTCTTCAGGCCCTTCTCGACTACCACGCGACCGACGTATACGGCGTAGTCCTCGGGTCCGTCGTGTGCCTGGTATCGGTCGAGATTGGTATATAGGGGCACGTGCCGGAGCGTATCTGCGGGGAGGCCACCCTTTTCCATTTCGGACTGCAGGAACCGTGTTGAGCAAAGGAAGGACTGCACGTTGTTCTCGTAGATGCGAAGGCGCTTATGCAGGTACATTGCGCCCGTTACGAGCGCGCTTGCGGCCAGGGAATTTTTCATGCAGCGCTGGCGGATGCAATGGTGGTACTTTCCTGGGAGGCAGCGTTCGCACAACTCGCCGGTCCGCGGTATGTATAGCTGGTAGTTCGGGCAGATGCGTTTGTAGTCGTGGATGGACTGCACGACGGGGATGCCCTCTTCGTGCAGCACGGGCAGAATAGAGGGGGAAATTTGGTGGTCGATCGAGTGCAGATGGGCGACGTCGGGCTTGATATCCTGTAGTAGGCGGCGGATCTTCGTCTTGGCTTCGAATGAATACACGGTCTTCGAAACGATATCCGAGGCCCTTCGGACCGCGCCAACGGAGCTCATTTCTTTGTAGTCGATGTTGGTGACGAAGTATGGGCTTTGGCGGCATGGACGGTTTCGCGCGTCCTCCATGGCGAAATAACTGATCTCGTGGCCCTTCGACGCGAGCAGATCCGCGAGGTCGAACATGTAGCGTTCGACGCCGCCCGAGAGCCACAGGAACTTGTTGATCTGAAGGATCTTCACTTCGTGTCCCCGAAGTCCGCCTGCTTCGGCGCTTAGTGTACCATGCGCGCCGTCATGCTGTACTTCGGTAGAGCGCACCGCATTTGTTACTCTTCCTCACACTGCTTAGTCTGGGTCAGGAGGCCGCTGGTGACGTTGATCGCTTTTGAAGAAATGTATGTCGATCGGATGTGGGGTGGGGAAAGGCTCCGTGCCCTGTATGGCAAGGCCACGCCCACCGGCGATCCGATTGGCGAGGCGTGGATGGTGGCCGATCACATGGAGCATGTCAGCGTTGTTAGAGACGGACCGGATGCGGGCCGAACGCTTCGCGAAATGCTTGAGGAGGACGCCGGGCGTATCCTGGGGACGCGCCCTCACCTCACCATCCACGACCGTTTTCCCCTGCTTCTCAAGCTCCTTGACGCTGGGGACAAGACGTCTATCCAGGTGCATCCCGACGATGACGACGCCGAGCGGCTGGGGGAGCCGGATGTGGGCAAGACGGAGATGTGGTACGTGCTGCATGGAGCAGAGGACTGTGAACTCTATTGCGGAATGCCGCGGGATGTGACTCGCGACGTTTTGGCGGGGGCAATCAAGAGCGGTACCGTGGCTGACCTGCTGACGCGGATACCCGCGCGAAAGGGCACGGCGGTGTTTGTCCCGGCGGGGACGGTTCATGCGATTGGCGGCGGGTGCGTGCTGGCGGAGATTCAGCAGAACAGTGACATCACGTATCGGATTGACGATTGGGGGCGCGTTGGGGCGGACGGGAAGCCTCGGAAACTGCACACCGGCAGGGCGCTCGAAGTGACTCATTTCGGGTCGCGCCACGATGGCGCCGCCAAACCGCTGTCGCATCGGTCGGGTGGCGCGGAGGTCGCCGTTCTCACGGCGTGTAAGTATTTCGCGGCGGAATCGGTCGAAGTCAGCGGACGTTACGTGTGCGATTCGCGTGGCGAGACTTTCTCGCTGCTGCTTGGCACATCGGGTAGGGTTGCCGTGCAGGTGGGCGGGGATGAGCGTGTGCTGAATCCCGCATGTGCGCTTATGGTACCGGGCTCGACGGAGAGGTTCTCGGCCGAAGGGGAAGGATCGTTTCTGAGGTTCTCGGTTCCCGACGTCGACCGGGACATCGTGCATCCGTTGCTCAAGGCCGGCCATACGCTCGATGAAATCGCAGGTCTGACGGGGAGCGATCTGGGGGGCTAGCCGGTGGCAATTCCCTCTTTGCCGGCGGGGGTGGTCGTGGTCGACTGTTGTGAGGCCAGGCCGAATGAAATGAGGCCCCACAAGACCCAGTAGAAGAGTGCGGAGCCTGGGTTTTGCAGGGTGAATGTGACTGTTGCGTCGATGCTGGTCGCCACGACGGCGGCGAAGAATGCCAATCCAAGGCGTCTCTCGGCCGGGGAGGAGGATGCGCGCCGGGAGAGGCGGTAGCTGCCGGCGAGGGCGAATGCGGTTAGTCCGAGCATCACTGCGATGCCGGGGAGTCCTTGCTCGGCGGCGACTTCGAGGTACTCGTTGTGGGCTTGGAAGAAGTGGCGGGTGTGGCGTGCATAGCGGGCGGCTTCGACTGCGTTCCAGTAGGGGGGGCTTTCGATGCCGTAGTTTCCGACGCCTACGCCGGCGATCGGGTTGCTAAGGAACATGCGTGACGCGGTTTCCCATGCGAAGAAGCGCTGTGTGAGGCTGGTCTCTCGAATTGACAGGAGGTCGCCGCCTTTGACGTCCCATGCCCGGACGGAGAGCGCCAAGCCGGCCAGTATGACGGCGAGAAGGATTGCGGCGCCTCGCAAGATTCCTCGCGGCCGCCCTGGCTGGGCCTGTGCCTCTCGCCGGCGCGCCCGGATCCGGTCGACCAGCTGCAGCCCCACTACGAGGAGCGCGGACACGAATAGGCCTATGGTGGCGATGCGTGCGCCGGAGAAGGACAGGTGGTACAGCATGAGCAGGACGATGACTGACGCAGCGATCCGCCCTTTGATATTCTCTCTGGTCGCGGCCAAACCGATGGTGAGGGGAATAACGATGATCAGCACGGAGCCCGAGAAGGTCGCGTGCCCGAAGAAGGAGACGCCGCGTGTGACGGGCACTTCCCGATGCTCTTGCCAGGGGAAGAAGTCATAGCCGAAATGCTGTGCGATCCCGTAGAGCGCGGTGGCTGCGCCGACCAGGGCCGCGGCCCAGAGGACCTTATCCCGGTCGGCCGTGTTCCTTGGGACGTTGGCTACAAGGAGGAATACCGCTAGGAGGCCCACTTGCTTGGTGATGACTTCGATACCCACCCACACGTTTGCCGCACTGAGTAAGGAGAGGCACTGCGTACCGAGGTAGGCCACGGCGAGCATGGTCAGCGCGTCCCATCGCACGCGGGGACGGCCCCCTTGCATCCCGGCCAGAAGCCACGCGGCGAACAGGATCGGCCCGCCTACCTGAATCACATACCACTTGCCGGTCTCGACGGACACTTTGCTGGTGAGGATCAGGGACGCGGCCAGCAGGATGAGCAGGAGCAGATAGAATACGGTCCTTTCGGTTCCGGCGGTCTTGCTCGTTCCTTCACCGGTATCCGCCGCCATGTCGTTTCGCTGCATTTATCTTCGCCCCGCTTGTGCACTGGAATTCATTGCGTTACACTTCGGCCTTTCGGGCTTGGGCCGAAACCACTGGTTTGGCGCATGTAACGCTAACAGACCCAGGCGGGGAGAGTAAACCAGCGTGACTGACAAGCTGACGATCTTGGCGCCGGGGCAGCAGGATACAAGCGCGGGCGGAAGGCGCTTGGTGCTTGTTGACGATCAGTGGTATGCCAAGGGGCTTTTCGAAAGGGCCGCCGCACAGGTGGAGGCCGGTCCCGGCGTCGAGCGGGTCGAACGGGACGGCAGGAGCGGTTTCATGCTTGCCCAGCCGCATCGTGACGAGACGTCGGCAGTGGAAACCTGTGACGCGCGTGTCCTCTTTTTCGTCTCGACGGACACCGACGTGAAGACCTTGATGTCCGTGGCCAAGAGATGCCCGGCGGGCAAGTTTGTCGTGCATTCCACGACGGACCAGAGTGCGGTCAATGCGCTCAGCGACGGTGGGGTCCCCTTCGAATTGTATCGGGACTTCAAACTGGGGCGCGGCAAGGCGGATCTTGCTCTGGTGACGAACGATTGGGGCTTTGAGCGGCGCGCGTTTCTGGCCGGATGCCGGCGGCACGGCATTCGCACGGTCTGCCTTCAGGAGGCGGCGAACGTCGATTTCGACGGGTCGCCCCATCGGATGCGGTGGGCGGATGTTGCTCTCGTTCAGGGCCCCCACGCGCTCGCCTATTTGCACCGGGACACTTCTTTTCTCACCGGGAATCCGCGCTTCGACGATTTTGGGCCTCTCCCTATGCCGGAGAAGTCCATGGTGCTTATCAACTGTAATTTCATCTTCGGCTTTGGGTCCTTGGAATTGGCCCGGCGATGGGCGGAGGAGATCATCCACGCGGCCGAGTCGCTGGGACTGCCTTACGCCATTACGGTCCATCCGCGCGATGAGACGGACCTTCGGGGGATTGAGAATGTACAGTCCTCTGGAGCGTATAAAGTGCGGGACCAACTTGCGCAATGTAGCGTGCTGGTCTCGCGCGATAGCTCGTTGCCCTACGAGGCGCTACGGCTCAACCGCCCAGCCATCTATTACGACCCTTTCGGTGAGAAGGAGCTGTGTCTGCGTGAAGATGACACGGGCTTCATCGAGAAGTGCACAGCACCGGATGAATTGCGGGCCTGTTTGGCGAAGGTCGTCGAGAAACCGCCTCCACAGCAGATGGGGGAACAATTCGACCGGGCCAACCAGTATCTCTTCACGAGCGGGGACGGCCATTGCGACCTGCGCGTCATCCGGGCGCTTCAGGCGATTGCAGGCGATCCGGGCCTGTACCCGGGATCGGATGCTTTAACGCAGGCTTCGGTGAGCATTTTCTTGAACCGTTTTTTGCATGTGACCTTGCGGCCAAGACTTCGTGAAATCACGTGGCTCCGCGCGCTTTGGCGGGCGGCAAAACGGCTGAAGATGAAGCTGTCGGGCCATTGAGAGTGGTTTCTTCGCTCTATCGCCCGTCCTCCTCTTGCGCACCGAGGTTGGATGGGCTTTAGCCCATGCGGAATCTGGTCTGCCTTCCTCCCAAGAAGAGAGAGGTCGATGGGTGGCCGCGTCAAATTTATTTGGCGCGGTTGCTGAGGGGGGACGTATCCGCGCCTAGCGGAGCTAGACGCGGATACCCGGCTGACTCACTGCAAGAATCAAAATGGACTAACCACTAGCAATTGACTGAAAGATAGTCTTCGTCTACCATTCACAGCTTCTGGCCGGCGAGAGTGTGAGGGCGAGTAAATGAAGTGGCAGGTGGAGTTGGACTTGGCCGTTAGGGCCGCTGCGGATGCGGCAGTGTATCTTGAGGAGTCGTTTGGTCAAGAGAAGGTGGTGTTGGAGGAGACGGGCCGGGACATCAAGCTCCAGGCGGATCGCGACGCCGAGGATCGAATCCTCACGGTCCTCGCTCAGAGCGAGTATCCCGTATTGGCCGAGGAAAGTGGCGAACACGGGGTCTTGGGGGGCAATAGCCCGTTTTGGGTCGTGGATCCGCTCGACGGTACGATGAATTACAAGCACGGCATCCCCCTTTGCTGCGTTTCCATCGCGCTCTGCCAGGGGGACGAGCCGGTACTCGGCGTCATCGACGATTTTAATCGCGCGGAAAGTCTGCGCGGCGTCGTTGGGGAGGGGGCCTGGATCGGCGATGCGCCGGTCAGCGTCTCGGCCACGACCCGGGCCGATAGGGCCATTCTCGCGACTGGATTTCCTGTGAAGGGGGATTTCGGTTCGAAGTCACTCGAGGCCTTTGTTGGCAGGGCGCGGGGCTTCAAGAAGGTCCGCATGCTGGGCTCGGCCGCGCTGATGATGGCCTATGTCGCGTGCGGGCGCGTGGATGCGTACGCGGAGGATGGTGTCATGTTCTGGGATGTGGCCGCGGGCGTGGCGCTGGTTCGCGCGGCGGGCGGATGGGTTGAGATGACTGACTCGGAACGGGTGAAATGGGGCAAGCGTGTGCGATGTTCGGCCCATGCGGATATTTGGGCTGGTATTGATTCGCCTGGGCCGCTTTCGCCATGATCGGCGGACGACCTTAGAACGCCGCGCCGGCCCGGGTGTCCCCGGATCGCGGTATCACCTCAAGATAGACTGATCCAACTCTCGACGACGGCCGCAATAGGAGTGCGACGATGTCCAATTCGGATAAGCATAAGCCCCGTGCGCTGATTACCGGCCTGACGGGACAGGATGGGTCCTACCTCGCCGATTTGCTTCTCGAAAAGGGCTATGAGGTGTATGGGGTGGTGCGGCGCTCGAGCACTGAAACGTTTGACCGGATCAGGCATATTCAGGACCGCATTACGCTGGTCCAGGCGGACCTCACGGACCAGGTCTCGATGATAGACGCTATCAGTGAGGTGCGGCCGGATGAGGTGTACAACTTGGCTGCGCAGTCTTTTGTGCCGACGTCGTGGAAGCAACCGATTTTGACTGCGGATGTTACGGCGCTGGGTGTCACGCGGGTGCTCGAAGCCATCCGTGTGGTCGACAAGTCTATCCGCTTCTACCAGGCGTCGTCGAGCGAGATGTTTGGCAAGGTGCGCGAAGTGCCTCAGAACGAGCAGACGCCGTTCTATCCGCGCAGTCCCTATGGCGTGGCGAAGGCCTACGGCCATTTCATCACGGTTAACTATCGCGAAAGTTATGACATGTTTGCGTGCTCGGGAATTCTTTTCAATCATGAATCGCCGCGGCGGGGGCTTGAGTTCGTCACGCGGAAGATCACGGACGGCGTCGCGCGGATTAAGTTGGGCCTGGCGGACGAGCTTCGCCTGGGCAACCTGGATGCGAAGCGGGACTGGGGCTACGCTTTGGATTACGTCGAGGCGATGTGGCTCATGTTGCAGCAGGACAAGGCGGAGGACTATGTGATTTCGAGCGGGAAGATGCACACCGTCCGCGAGCTGTGCGAGGCGGCCTTTTCGCATGTCGACCTGGACATGAATGATTATGTCAAGGTGGACCAGGCGTTCCAGCGGCCGGCTGAGGTGCATGAACTCCTTGGCGATAGCTCGAAGGCGAAGCAGGCCCTTGGCTGGGCGCCGCAGACGAGCTTTGAGGACCTGGTCAGGATGATGGTGGAGGCGGACCTCAAGCGCGTACAGGCGCTCAAGGACCAGAATGGGGCATGAGCGGCCGCGTACTCGTTACAGGCTCAAGCGGCTTCGTCGGGTTACACCTCTGCGCGCATCTTGAGTCGCGGGGCTACGAAGTCTTCGGCTGCGATCAGACAGCCGCCGAGGGCCAAACGCGGCGCCGGGTCTGCGATATCACCGACACGGAGAGCGTTGAGGATTGTGTGCGATGGGCCGCGCCGGTGGACTTTGTTTTGCACCTGGCGGCCATCACCTTCGTCCCTGAGGCCGCCCGGAACCCCACGCAGGTCGCCGATGTCAACATGCTGGGTACGATCCGGCTGATCGACGCCCTCCGGTCCCAGGCGCCCAAGGCGCGTCTGGTGTTCGTGGGAAGTTCGGAGGTCTACGGTCCGCCACGCGAGACGCCCGTCACGGAAGGGCATCGTTTCGATCCGCAGAATCCCTATGCGATGAGCAAGGCCGCGGCCGATCATTACTGCAGGTTCCGCTCGCAGAACGACGGCATGGACATTGTCCGAATGCGGCCCTTCAATCACTCGGGGCCGGGCCAGTCGGATCGCTTCGTGCTATCGAGTTTCGCGCGGCAGATCGCTGAAATTGAAGCCGGAAAACGCGGTCCGTCGATCAAGGTGGGCAACCTTGAGGCCGCACGGGACTTCATGCACGTGGACGATGTCGTGCGCGCTTATGTATCGGCGCTGCAAGACGGGCGGCGGGGGGAGGCGTACAACATCTGCTCTGGCGAATCCCATCGAATCGGCGACGCGCTGGAATCGCTCGTGGCGATGGCTGATGCTGAGATAAGCATCGAGACCGATTCCGGGCGCTTCCGTCCGGACGATGTGCCGGAAATACGGGGGTCGCACGAAAAGTTCACTCGGGATACGGGGTGGAGGCCTGAGAAGTCCTTTGAATCGCTTCTGGGGGATTTGCTGGGCTATTGGCGCGGGGCGGTGTGACGAAAGCTTGAGTTAGCCTGCGCCGTTTCGGGCGTGCCGTATAAAATCGACGGTCTTTGCCAGTCCTTGCTCGATACCTACCTGGGGCGCCCATCCGAGTGCTTCTTGTGCGCGTTCCACGCTCAGATAGGTCCGGTCGACCTCCCCTGGCCGCAGTGGCGCTAGGATGGGCTTGCCCTCGAAGCCTGTCTCGCTCTGAATAATGTCGTAAAGTTTCCGGACGGTCGTGCCTTCGCCCGATGCGATGTTGACGGCACAGCGCTGCGGGCGTTCTAGCCCGAGGAGGTTTGCGCGGACGACGTCGCCGACGTACACGTAGTCCCGGAGCGGCGTGCCTTCTCCGTACAGCGTGGGGGCCTGGCCGTCGAGCATCAACCGTGAGAAGATCGCGCATACGCCGGCTTCACCGTGCGGGTTCTGGCGGGGCCCGTAGACGTTTCCGTATCGGAGGATCATGAAGTCCAGGCCGTGGGCCTGACCGTAGAAGCGGAAGAAGTACTCGGCGGCGAGCTTGCTCACGCCGTAGGGGCAGACTGGGGCCGGAAGCGTTTCCTCGGTGGCGGGCAGAGTATCCGGGTCGCCATAGATGGCGCCTCCGGTGGATGAAAAGGCAATCGCCTGAATCTTATGCTCGACGCAATTCTGGAGGACGTTGATCGAGCCGAGGACGTTTACGTCGGCGTCAAATACCGGTCGTTCGAGGCTCGCGCGCACGTCCATTTGTGCCGCGAGGTGCAACACATGCGACGGCCCGAAGGCCGCGAATATCTCTGAAAGGGTTTCCGACCGTATGTCCAGTTCATGGAACTCGGCACCGGGATTCACGAATGATCGGCTTCCTGAGGATAGGTCGTCGACGACGGCCACCTCATGTCCGGCCTCGATCAGGGCGTCCACGCTGTGCGAGCCGATAAACCCCGCGCCTCCTGTGACCAGGACCCTCATGCCACCTCCGCTCGGTTGTGATTCGCCGCCGCCGCGCCCCTATGGGCGGGGACGCCGGTTGGATAGTATATACTTTCGAGGTTCTGGGATTTCACGGCACTGAGGGAGCAAGCCGCTGGGCTTGCGCCTGAATCGAGGGAAGAATGGCATCGAAGACTTTCATCTACATCGCCGGGCCGTGCGTGATCGAGAGCGAGGATTTGACCTTGGAGATAGCGCACAGGCTCAAGGAAATCACGGACGCCCTTGACGTGCGGTTCATTTTCAAGGCGAGTTATGATAAGGCCAACCGAACGTCCCTATCGTCCTTTCGAGGTCCTGGCATCGATGAAGGACTGCGGATTTTGCAGCGCGTGAAGGACGAGGTCGGCGTTTCCGTCCTGAGTGATGTGCACGGCGTGCACGAAATCGAGCGGGCGGCCGCAGTGCTCGATGTCATCCAGATCCCTGCCTTCTTGTCGCGTCAGACCGATCTTCTCGTCGAGGCTGCCAAGACCGGGAAGACGGTCAACATTAAGAAGGCGCAATTCGCGGCGCCCGAAGACGTCCAGTACGCAGTTGACAAGGTCGTGCAGAGTGGTAACGACGATATTCTCCTTACCGAACGCGGGACCGTTTTCGGATATAACAACCTGGTCGTGGATTTTCGTTCGTTCAGCATCTTGCGCGGGATGGGGTTCCCGGTGATTTTCGACGCGACCCACGCGGTGCAGGTGCCGTCGAGAGGCGGGCGGTCCTCGGGCGACCGCGAATATGTGCTGCCGCTTGCGCGCGCAGGTGCGGCGTATGGGATCGACGGTCTCTTTACGGAAGTCCACCCGGACCCCGAGCGCGCCCTGTGCGACGGCCCGAATTCGCTCCGGCTCGATACCGTGCCCGAGATGATTCGGTCTGTGCTCGCCATTCAGGCTTGCACATCTTAGACGGAGTTCCGCCGAACCGACTTGTGCAGAGACTTCGAGATCCGGGAGGAGGCCGGCCCGGAAACGGCGAAGGGGATGAGGGGTCGGGGCGAATTGCCAAAGGGCCGCGAGCTATTTTGCCTAATCGGATTGGCAGCGCTCGGAATCCGTAGATGCGCGGCGGTTCATCAAGTGTTGGAGTTGTCCGGTTGCCTCAAAAGGGGCCGCGAAGCGTTGGGTGTGCCCCAAATGGGTCGATCATTAGGGCATGTCTGGGTGCGGCGTGATGCGTGAACCCGTTGATTCTATGGCTGTAACGTGCTAGCATTCTGCCTTTCGTGAGCGAGGTGGACGTGGCACATAGGTTGCGTCGGTCGCAGCCAAGATTTGACGAGAAGACTGCCGAAATCTTTGCCCCCGTATCTGTATGGGGCCTTTCCCGAGGATGATGCTCGATGGTGATCTTCGTGGCGCAGGGCCTGCTTGGACAAAAAGGGAGAAGTAGAAACCGATGATCAAGGCGGAAGGACTTACGATGCGCTACGGGCCTGTAATGGCCCTCGACAACGTATCGTTCCAAGTGGATACGGGCGAAATCGTCGCGCTTCTGGGCCCTAACGGGGCCGGAAAATCGACGACTATGAAGATTTTGACGACGTACTTGCACCCGACTTCGGGACGGGCCCAGGTAAATGAGTTTGACGTGCTTGAGCAGCCGCTCCAGGCGCGGGCCCAGATCGGCTATCTTCCCGAGACGCTTCCCTTGTACATGGACATGGAAGTCCGCAGCTACCTGAAGTTCGTGGGCAAGGCGCGGGGCCTGTCGGGTGCCGATCTTGATAGGCGCACGAAGCTCGTGGTGGCCGAATGCGGTCTTGAGCCGATGTACCGGAAGGTCATCCGGGAGCTCTCTAAGGGCTACAAGCAGCGCACGGCGCTTGCACAGGCGCTCATTCACGATCCCTCGATCATCATTCTCGACGAGCCGACCTCGGGGCTCGATCCGCACCAGATCCTTGAGATTCGCCTGTTGGTCAAGCGGCTCGCCAAGGGGAAGACGGTGCTCCTGTCCACGCACATCCTGCAGGAAGTCGAGGCCTCGGCCGACCGCGTGGTCATTATCAGCCAGGGCCGGACGGTGGGCGACGGCACGCTTGAAGAGCTGCGTGACCGGGCGAAGAAGTTCGAGCGGGTGTGCGTCGCGGTGAAGGGTCCTGCGAAAACTATCGAGCGCGAACTTTCCGGTCTTTCCGGCGCGAAAAAAATCGAGCTGGGAGGCGTGGAAGACGGGTACGCACAATTTACCGTGCTCGCGGAACCGGGCGTGAAGCTCTGGCGTGAAGTCAGCACGCTCGCGCGGGAAAAGAGTTGGGAGTTGCGCGAGCTCTACGATAAGCCGTTGAGTCTTGAGGAGACCTTCTTGGCGCTCACCGAAGAAACGTCGGAGCTTGCCGGGAAAGGGGGCGCCCAATGAAGAACGCTCTGACGATTTTTCGACGCGACCTTGCGGCGTACTTCACGTCTCCCATCGGCTATATCTTCATGATCGTCTTCGTGACGCTCAGCGTCGGCCTGTTTATCACGTCGTTTTTTATGTTCCCAGTGGCGGAGATGCGGCCCTTTTTCGCGAATTTCCCGATTATGTTTTGTGTGTTTATTCCGGCCGTCACGATGCGCGTGTGGGCTGAGGACCGCAAGGAAAACACTTGGGAGATGCTTCTGACTTTCCCGATGAAGGCCTGGGAACTGGTGATTGGGAAGTTCGCTGCGACGCTGGCCTTTTTCGCGATTACGCTCAGCGCCACTTTTACTATTCCCGTGATGATTTCCGTCCTTGGGGACCCCGATCCTGGTCCCATTTTTTCGGGATATTTGGGATCGCTGTTGCTGGGGGCGTACTTCTTGTCGATAGGCATCTTCTTTTCCGGCTTTTTCAAGGACCAGATTCTGGCCTTTGTTGTGACGCTGCTCGTCTGCTTTGGCGTTTTCCTTCTCGGTACGTCGTTCATCGCGGCGCATCTGGATGACTTTGCTGGCGGGCTGGGTACCACGCTATCGGAGTTGGTCGGCCTATCGGACCATTTTGAGGTTTTCATCCGAGGCGTTATTGAGGTCGCTGACGTGCTCTATTTCGCCGCTTGGACCGGCATATTTCTCCTGCTCAATGTCCTGTACATTGATGGCCGCAACCGGAGTGGCATGCGGACCATTTTTTCCGCGGCTGTTGCGGTCTGTCTGGGGATCGGGTTCCTCGCGAACTGGCTGATCGCCGATATGAGCCTGGGCCGTTTCGACATGACGGAGGGCAATATTTTTACGGTATCGGAAGCGTCGAAGAATATCCTGGCGAAGGTCGATACTCCGGTCCAGGTCAAGCTGTATATCACTCCGAAGGCTGAAATGCCGACGCCAATGACGTCGCTCGAGCGCGACATCACCGACAAACTGGATGAGCTTAGCGTAGCGTCCGGAGGTAACTTGCAGTACTCGGTCATCAATCTTGAGGTCTCTGAAGTCATATCGAGCGCTGAGACTGTGGCGGACGACGAGGAGAGTGAGACTGAGGAAGATGTTCTTGAGAAACGGCTGCTGGACAAGGGCGTGCAACCCTTTGCGGTCCAGGCGATGGTCGATAGCCAGTTCACGAGCAAGTTGGTGTATTCCTGCATTGGTGTGGCGTACAAGGACAAGAAGGAGGAGATCCTCCCGGAGATCATGCCGCAGAGTCTGCTCGAGCTGGAGTACCGCCTCGTGAGCACGATCTATAAGCTTACGCGGGAAGAGGACCCCGTCGTGGCCCTCGTGGCGCCGAAGGAGGCCGTGACCATCTCGCCTCAGATGCGCCAGATCTTTCAGCAGATGGGCCGGCCCATACCGCAGTCCGATGACCCCTACGATATCGTCGAGCGTTTCCTTGATTATGAGAAGTATCAGGTCCGGCGTGTGGAACTAACTGCTGAGAGCCCGATGCCGGAGGAATATGACACGCTTGTTGTGATCAATCCGCGTTCGTTTAACGAGCGGCAGCGGTGGGAGGTCAATCGTGCGCTTCGCGCGGGCAAGTCGGTGGTCATGGCTGTGCAGACCTATGAGTGGGACTACGAGGCGACCTCGCGGGGAACGAGCCTGAATACGCGTGAGGAGATGCCGCAGGTAAACGAACTCCTTCAGGCCTATGGCCTGGGCGTGGACGAAGACTATCTGATGGACATCAACCATTTGCCGCTGACTTTCCAGTCGGGCGGTGGTCTATTTAGCCGCGGGCACACGGTCAATCTGCCGATGCACATGCTGATCAACAACGCGTCCATGGACAAGGACACGTCCATTACAAGCCGGTTGTCGTCCGTCTTCTACCTCTGGGGCACTGCGCTGACTATCGACGATGGGAAGCTGGCTGAGCTGGGGCTTGAGGTGAAGACGTTGATGTCCACGTCGGACGGCGCCTGGAAGCGATCCAAGAGTGGGCAGCTGACTGCGGCGTCCTTTGAAGAGCCTTCGACCAGCGAGGGGCCGTACCCGCTGATGGTCATGGTGACGGGGCAGTTCCCGGACGCCTTCGAAGGGCAGGAGCGCCCCGCCTGGCCCGTGTCCGCACCACAGCCCGGCCAGTTTTCGCCGCCGCCACCCGAGGACGGGCCGGCCGGAGAGATCGCACCCGCGCCCGGTAAGCTGATTCTGATTGGTTGCTCGGAGATGTTTCGAAGGGATTTCCTGCAGGCAGGGAACACGGGGAACCTCGACCTGTTCATTAATAGCGTCGATGCGGTTACGCTGGGCGACGACCTGGTCAATGTGCGCGGTCGCAAGCCGGTTGACCGCATGATTGACTCGCCGTCCTCGGGGACCCGGAAGATGTGGAAGTTGGTGAATTACGGTCTGATGAGCACGGTGATTGCCTTAGTGGGTATTTCGGTCGCGATTGTGCGGCGCCGCTCGCGTGACGCCTACACGATGAGGTACTTGTCGGGTGGAGATTAAGAGTCGCGCCCGAGTTCGACGGTCCAGGTTCTGTAATGCAGTGGAGAGGAAGAAATGAAGCCTAAGCAATTGGTTCCGCTGGCGATCGTTTTGGCCGTTCTTGCCGGTCTGGTCCTGCTTCGTCAGTCCGGCAAGGAGCAGGACAGCCTGACGGAGCAGGTCAAGCTCACGGCGCTCCTGCCGGAGGATCTGGGCGGCGAGGAAATCGCCAAGATAGAGATTTATGCCGGCGCTAAGGCCGACGAGGCGGTGGTCCTTGCGCGGGAATCGTCGGGCAAGGGCTGGATCGTGAGCTCGCACTTCGACGCGCCGGTTAAGGCTGACAAGATCGATGGGTTTCTCGGTAATCTTACGGGTCTTAAGGGCGAGTTTCGCGCGTCGGCCTCTGGAGACGGGCTGGGCGCCTACGACCTCGAAGAGGAGACAGGCTTTCACGTCAGGGGTTTCTCGGAAGGCTCGGAGGTGGCTCTGTTCCATCTCGTGGTGGGCAAGGCGCCTTCGTACGATAGTGCGTTCGCACGCGCTGCCGACGGCGAGGATGTCTACGTTATCGACGTTAACCTCCGGCGGGAGGCGGGGATATACGCCGCCGAATCGCCGGAGCCGCCTGAGCCTGGCGCCTGGCTTGACAAGCAGGTCCTTAACCTCGAACAGGACGACATCAAGGGCGTGACGCTCAGCTATCCCGATAAAGAGCTGGTTTTTGAATACAGGCTGATCGAAGAGCCTGCGGGCGAACCGGAGGAGGATTCTGAGGAAGAGGCGACGGCTCTGCCGCCGGTGGAGGAGTATGCGTGGGTCGTGGCTTCGGGCGGGACGGGTGCGGAACTCGATGCGGCGGCGCTGACGAATCTCACGCGTAAGCTGGCGAACCTTGGTGCGTCGGACATCGTGGACCCCAGCAAGACCGCCGATTGGCAGTTGGACGCGCCGGACTATGTCTGCCGTATTCGGATTGAAGGCGAGGACAATGAGATCGTGTTGGAACTTGGCCGTCCGGAGGGGGAGAGCCTCGGATATCTTCGCTTTCCCAACGCGGAGAAGAACGTCGTCTATCAGATGAACGGCTACGATGTGGACCAGATCTTCGCGGAGGGCGGCAAGTACTTCGAGCTCCCCGGCATCGTCGTCGATGAGGAGGACGTTGACCGTATCGAGTACGCGACCGAGGAGGGCAGCGTCGTCCTCGCTAAGACGGAAGACACGTGGTCTGTCGTGGAACCTTCGGCGGATGTAGCTGTTGTCCAGGACAAGCTGGATGCGATCGCAGGGACGCTGCTTTCATGGAAGGCTTCGGATTACGCCGACGGGGTTGAGGGCACGGGGCTCGATGGCGACGCGAAGTCGGTGAGGTTTATGGGCGAGGGCCTTGCGCACACGATTGCCGTGGGCGTTGAGGCGGCCAGCGGCAAGGGGTACTACGCCCACCTCGACCAGTTGGATCAGGTTCTGGTGATGTCCGAGAGCGATCACGGCGACATTTTCGTCACGCCGAGCGATTTGTTCGACGGGAAGGTCCTCGATCTGGACGCGGCCGACATCACGCGGGTCGTAATTACGCAGGGCGAACAGGCGCTCACGCTCGAAGAGGGCGATGCGGGCTGGACTGTCGCTGCGGGGGCAGATGAGGCGCAGGAGGCCGATGAAGGCGCCGCCGCGGATGTCCGGATGGCGCTCAGCGGCCTTTCGGCGAAGAAGCTTCTCTTCGAGGGCGGCGCGGCGGGCGAAGTGCTTGGTAGTGTCGTCTTGACGGACGACGATGGGGAAGAGTATCGGCTGGACGTGCGTTCTGAGGAAGATGGCCTGCACGCGGTGACGCTTTCCGGTAGAACGACCGGTTACTGGATCGCGGCCGCCGAGGTGGCGCGCCTTTTCCCGGAGCTCGATGCCCTCAGGAAGGCCGATGCGCCCGAGGAAGAAGATGCCTTCGTCGAGGAACTGCCTGCGGAGGAGGCCCCCGAGGACGCGGCGACCGAGGAGCCGTAGCAGGGCCCCTCGAAAGGAGGCGCAAATGTACCGATGGCGCCCCACGGGGCCCTTCTGCTGCTTGGTGTTTCCGTCGAATCCTACGCCGAGCGAGGTACGATCGAGGATTCCCGCCGGAACGCGACTCTGAGAGGGGTTCTGTATTGGTGGGGTTGACGGCTGTTGCGGGGAATCAGCAGGGCGAAGCTCCGTTTCGCACGCCTATCGGATCACTGCCGGGGTATCTTCAGCCCCTGGACGAACCGCTTTCGGAGCCATATTGCGGATGCTTATTTCAGACCGAGGACGTCTTGCATGTCGTAGAGGCCTGGGGGGGCTTGGAGGGCGAATTTCGCGGCGATGAGGGCGCCTCGCGCGAAGTTGTCGCGGTTGTGTGCGCGGTGGGTGAGTTCAATCCGCTCGCCCTGGCCGATGAAGGACACGGTGTGGTCGCCGGCAACGTCGCCCCCTCTGAGCGCGTGCATTCCTATCTCGCGTTGCGGGCGTTTCCCGACCATGCCCTGGCGTCCGTGCACGGTGTCTTCTTCGTAGTCTAGGCCGAGGGCCTCGGAGGCGAGTTCGCCCAGGCGGACGGCCGTGCCGCTCGGGCCGTCGACTTTTTGGTTGTGGTGTACTTCGGTAATCTCGACGTTGTAGTCGAGGCCGAGCGCGGACGCGGCCTCTTTTGTAAGCTTGAAGAGAAGATTCACGCCAACGCTCATGTTTGGCGCAAATACGATGGGGACACGCTGCGCGAGTAGCGCTAGTTCCGCTTTCTGATTGTC
>SDBV01005832.1_pt1 | contig 17268 bp, 12 predicted proteins | sample 2277081 | NCBI WGS metagenome assembly SDBV01 (sample SAMN10402039, study PRJNA504765) | marine sediment metagenome | isolation source: marine sediment core GS10_PC15, 223 cmbsf | place: Arctic Ocean: Southern Knipovich Ridge | collected 2010 | reverse complement strand
GTACAGGCCCTGTATTGAGCCCCGAAAAATGTATAGTTGTGGTCAGAAGGATAAATCCGCTATCGGCGGATGAAAGCCGACGCTTTGCATGCCGCGGAAGGCAGCAGACCTGGATGCGATAAGGCGAGTATTCAGGTCACTACCGGGGTCTTATGTAGCGGCCGACAAGGCCTTAATCTAGCGGGTGAAAGTCCCGTCATACCAATTGCTCGGTTCGGGTATATAGCGATACCACAGTTCGTGTAGGGTAACCACACGTCCATTGCGTGGAGTAAACGGCCTGGCTGCCCTATGGCTTAAAAGGAGCTATAGAGGTAGGAGCAACCTGGAGGTCTAGCAAATATGGGAGCTTGAACATAAAGGAATGACTGCAGCCTCGAAAATGGTAGCCATCACGGAAGTTGCCATCGTGATGGAGATTTCAGCGCGCCGAATCTGTTAAGACTGAGGTGAGGCCGATGTTCTCCGGGAAGAAACGAGCAAGCGCACCGGAGGAGCGCGGCGGGGTACGGGTCCATGCACCCATATAAAGATTAAGGAGATAACGTCGGGAAAGGCCAACTCCCAGCAGGGGTACGCAGCAACCTGCAAGGACTCGTGGCACAAGGCGACAAACCGAGGTTACGAGAGGTTTTGGTCTGGCGCATGAGCCAGTATGAGCGAAGAGGGCCGAGTAATGTCGGACTATGTTGCAGGAAATGTGACACTCCGATGGGTAACACCCTGAGGAGGCAAAGGGGCTCTCGGTACAGTGATTGCCCGTAAGGATGACACCATTCAGGGACACTGAGCCCGAAAACGGTGGTGAACGGAGCCTTGGGCTATCTGCAAAGTAAACCATGCTGATGAGGGGTGCATGTGGGCGTACACTTAAGCTTCCGTCAATATGGGAAGGCTTTGCGGGGATAACGCATGAAGATCGCTGGCTGCCAACCGTACTCGGGTCTCTTTTCAAGGCGAAAGCCGCAAAACCGACCGTACGGGATGAGAGGGGGGCTTGCGGAAACGTGGGCTATGGCGGAACTATGAACCCGTCGCACATACCGAAAGGGTGCGTGTCGGAAACTCTCTGCCTAAGGTTGCGCGCGCCGTATTTCTACCCGACGACCAGGGCATGTGCTAAAGGGGGTAGCTCGGGAACTGGGGAGATCCAGATGTCCTCCTTGCCCGGCAGGGCGAGGTATCCGGTAAGGATAGTGAAGAACGAACGAACCGGAGATAGACATCTGGAAGTTTAGCTTGACTTTTTTTTCTAACCGGATAGAATAAGAGAAATACATATTGCGTTTGGAGAGACGAAAATGACTTTCAAAAACAAGGTCGTGCTCATAACTGGTGGCACAAGGGGAATCGGGAGAGGAATAGTGCATGCCTTTGCTAGAGAAGGCGCAACTATTGCAGTGAATGGGACAAGAGAGCACTTGTGCCATCTGGTTGTTCGAGAAATTGAGAAGATTGGGGGAGATGGAATAGCAGTTCCCGGTGATATATCGAAAACCGATATGGTCCAGGCAATATTTCGGAAGGTTATTGAGCGGTTCGGGCATTTGGATATTCTTGTGAATAATGCAGGAGTGATCTATGTTGCAAATTGTGTTGATACCACTGATGAGCAATGGGATCATACCATGAATGTGAACTGTCGTGGCGTGTTTCTTTGTTCAAGAGAAGCGGCGTATCATATGTTAGAGAGAAAGCGCGGAAAAATCATCAATATATCTTCACAGCTCGGGAAAACAGGGATGGCAAGGTGGACGCATTACTGTGCCTCCAAATTCGCGGTGATCGGATTCACACAAGCCTTAGCCAAAGAACTAGCGCCTCATGGTATCAATGTGAATGCTGTGTGTCCCGGAATTGTGGATACTGACATGATGAAGGAGGAGTTGGTCGTATTGGAGAAGCTTGAGGGAAAAACTGAGGCGCAATTGCGACAGTTCTTCTTAGATATGATACCCCTGGGAAGGTATGAAACACCCGACGATATTGCAAATCTCATATTATTTCTTGCTTCCGAGAAAGCAGACTATATAACGGGACAGTCGATAAACGTCACCGGAGGGGTCGAGGTTCATTAGTACTTGAAAGTTTTCGGCGTTTGTTTAATTGTAAGGATATCAACATAATTGTTTTTTCGAGGATACAGCGTGTCGCTAATCCGGAACGTACCCCTCGCGCAGGCTAAACAGTCCCTCGCTTTCCATGGTGTCGATTTCCTTCTTATAGCGCGGGTATTTGTATCGCTCATATACGTCTATGCACTTGCTGGAGCAAGTATATAGAGAACGTTCGTGGCTCACGAACACGTCAGGATTCCAGCTTATGAGTTTGCCACAGTTGGCACATCGCGGCATTTCGTAGACTTCCCGATACATAAAAGGCTCCTTTGTAGTCTGCCAAGGTTTCGATACTTGTCAAAGAGAAGCTCTAAGCGCTTCCGTAGCTTTTAGGTCAACTTTCTTGGATTCAACGTCCACGACGACCTTGAAGATCTCCCTTGCTTCGGTCGAAGTGTAGAGACCATTCACAACATCTTTAAGCACAAGAGAGTACTCCCTCTCCTTCGGATCTCCGTAACCTCCTCCGCCCGGCAGGGCCACCAGAACTTCGTCGCCCTCATGAAGGACTACGTTGGCGAACTTGCCTGTCGATGGTTTTGCGAAAAGTTCCTTCGCGTTCTTCCACCCTGAAGTTCCTTTCAGCCTGAAAAGCACGCGGCAGTTCCCACCAGCTTGTCCACCCGCCACGCCCCATGGTCGAACTGTATTCCGATTTGTGTGGGCACTCAGGATGATCTCTGGTGCTAGGACTCTTAGAATTCTCTTCATGCCAAAACCACCTCTGAACTTGCCGGCACCTGGCCTTCCCTCTGGATCCGTGTTGAGTGAGTACTCAACGCACTCAATCGGGTATCGAGTTTCCAAGACCTCAACCGGAGTGTTTGCGCAATTGGAGGTTTTACCAACTTGGCAGTCGTTTCCGTCGTGATTCCATCGCCCTCCCCAGCCAAAGCCGTCGAAATAAAGATGGGCAAAAGGTTGCCCATTACGTGGATCGATCCCTCCTAAACACAGAATTCCGTGAGTATCACCGTCGGATGCGGTGTGTTTCCCAGCGACTTCGGAGAGGGCACCGAGAATCACATCAACCGTTGTTGGCGAACTATCGGAGTTCCCACCCACGCATGAACCGGGATAATCCACATTCACGAACGTCCCAGGTGGGGCGATAATGTTGATCGGTCGGTAGCAGCCATGGTTGTAAGGTATCGTCCCGTAGAGATTAAACATGGCAGCATAGGTGGCGGAGGCAGTCACACCCCATGTTTGATTCGCGGGGCCGTGCGACTGGGGACTCGTACCAGTGAAGTCGACGGTCACCTCATCCCCGCTGACAACCACGGTCACTTTAATTCGGTACTCCTCGTCGGAGACAACGCCATCGTCCTCAATGTAACCCTCGAATGAGTACTCTCCATCTGGCAAACGGCTGATGGCCACGCGGGCTAGCTGCTCTGAAACCATCTTGATGTCGGATGCACATTGGCGAAAGGTGTCAACGCCGCGTCGCTCAATGAGCTCAACTAGACGACGCTCGGCCAAGAAAAGGGAGCCGATCATAGCCTTCAGATCGCCGTATGAAAACCGCGGTGTGCGCACGTTCGCCTGGAGGACGGCGAACAAGTCCTCGACTTCGCGGCCTTCTCTGTAGATCTTCACAGGAGGGAAGCGGATACCTTCCTGAAAAATGTTACGAGTATCGCCGAAGGCGCCGGGCACCAAACCTCCTACGTCCACCATGTGAGCGATGTTGGCCGTATAGGCGACAATCTCGCTACCCACGAAGCATGGCTTCAAGACCATAAATTCGGGTAAATGGCAACCGCCGCGATACGGGTCATTGGTAAGAACGATGTCACCCGGCTCGAAGTTCTCTGGGCCGACCTCTCTGATAACTCCTTCTACCATGTGGGGGATAGCTCCAATCTGTGCAGGACAGAAGTCTCCTTGGGCGATCATTTCACCCGAGGCATCAAATATCACACATGAAAAGTCTAGCGCCTCATTGAAAATTGGTGAGTACGCAGTCCTCATCATCGCAATACCCATCTCTCTACACGCGGAGATGAGGTAGCTTCGTACAACCTCGAGAAGGATTGGGTCGGTGATAATTTTGGGTAAAACCATGTCTTAGATCCTATTCCGATGCGATGGATAAAATCAGGTTGCCGTGCGCGTCAACCGTAGCAGTATCTCCCGGAGGGATCATAACGGTCGAGTCCATTTCCGCAACAATTCCCGGCCCTTGAATTCGGTTGCCCTGGCTCAAGTCGTCTCGCCAAAACACCGGGGTTTTTTGCGCATTTGAACTTTCATCGAACACGACTTGCCGCCAGCTTGCTGGCGAGGGGAGATCACCTTTCTTTAACTCTGGTGGGGCAGGGCGGGAGTGAGCAACCGTAGCAACCAGACGCAAGTTGACCAACTCCAGTTCGCCATCCGGCAGGTTCCATCCGAACTGGCGTACATGTCTTGCATGAAACCCCCGCCGTAACTTCGAAAGGGCCGCAGAATCCAGGCTGGTGTCGATCGGAATCTCGATATCCCAGTTCTGCCCGGCATACCTGACATCGCCTGAATAGGTAATCACAGGCTTTGCCGTTATGGCTTCCCGCCGCAGGTCTTCGTCGGCTTGTTCACGAAGTTGAGTAAAAACCGTACGAATCAAGTCCAAATCTTCGTCTCGCCCCCGGTTGATCGAAGTCCTCATATAGTCGAAACGAGTATCAGCAATGAGAGCGCCATACGCGGATAGCGCCCCAGGGAAAACGGGCACAATCACACGTCCAATCGAGAGTGCACGGGCCAGAGCGCTGGCATGCAGCGGACCAGCGCCTCCGAAGGCGATCATTGTGAAGTCCCGAGGGTCGAAACCGCGGTCAATGGAAACTAGACGTAACGCCTGAGCCATGCTGTTATCCGCAATATGGATAATGCCAAGTGCAGTTTCTTCTTTTGACAAGTCCATTCGCCGAGCGATGGTTCCTATGGCCTTCTCCGCTTTTTCCAGATTCAAAAAAAGATCACCAGCAAGAGGGTAGTCTTCGCCCAGTCGTCCTATAGCGAGGTTTGCATCTGTGACCGTCGCCTGCGTTCCACCATTGGGGTAACATGCCGGTCCGGGATAGGCGCCTGCACTTTGGGGTCCCACTCTAAGTATGTTGGCTGGGTCCAACCATGCAATTGAGCCGCCGCCAGCCCCGATTGACCGCACATCCACCATTGGTATTGAGATGGGAACGCCCCACGTGATTTCTGCCTGAGTAGTGATTGCCGGGTCACCTTTGTTGATAAGACAGGTATCAAAACTGGTTCCACCCATGTCTGCTAGAATGAGGTCCTTATCGTGGGTAAGCTCTCCAATACGTAGCGCTGCGGTGACACCCCCGGCTGGACCTGAGCGGACCAAAGAGACTGGTTGCGAACGGGTGCTTTCAGCCGTCATCACTCCCCCATTAGATCTCAGCAAGAGAAGGCGGGCGTTGTGAAGATCGGCGATTTCCTCAACCTCCGTTGCGTACTTCGAAACTACTGGTTTCAAGAAGGCATCTATAACGCAGGTACTAGTACGTTCGTACTCGCGCCACTGGCCGAATACATCAGACGAAATAGATACCACCAGATTGGAAACTTCCTCGGTAATTATATTCCTGGCTGCCCTCTCGTTATCAGGGTTTAGGTATGAGAACAAGAAGCTGATTGCTACTGCCGTGACACCCTCTTTTTGGAAGAAGCGCGCGGCCTCCCTTACGTCCTCTTCGGAAAGGGGAATCTTCACGGTACCGTTAGCATCAACGCGCTCGCGTGCCTCCTTTATCAGATACCGGGGCACAAGATGATCTTGTTTGACCCATTCCAGGTCGAATGACTGAGGTCGAACTATCCTCTGCGCTGGCAAAACGTCCCGAAAACCGGCAGTTGTCAGAAGACCCACAACCGGCCCGCGACGCTCAATAATCGCATTTGTCGCGACCGTGGTACCCTGTATTAACTCCTCGAACGGAGTGTTTTTCTCAAACCCAGCTTTCTCCACAGCCTCAGCGGTCGATGCTGAGGGGTTCTTAGGTGTAGAGGGCACTTTCTCAACTCGAAACTTATGGCCATCATAGGCCACCAAGTCCGTGAAAGTTCCTCCAGTGTCTACACCGATGCGTGTACCCATATTGCCTCACCTGTTTTCCTTTAGTTCATCAGGCTAAATCATAACGTCGGACGCTGTTAGTCTCGGCGGCGAGCGAGTGCATCGACCGCGACTGCCAGCACGATTATCGCTCCTTGGAAGACCTTTTGATAAAATGGATTGACCCCAATAATGTTGAAGCCGTTTCCAACCAGAGCAAGGAGTAAAACACCAAGCATGGATCGCCAGATGGCCCCAGAGCCGCCCATGATGCTAGTGCCGCCGATGACGATTGCAGCAATGGCGGTGAGCTCTAATCCCACACCGATGTTCGTAGGAGCAACACCGAGACGCGACGCCGTGAGCGCGCCAGATAGGCCCGCGCTGAAGCCACTTAAAACGAACGTGGTAAACCGTACGCGATTCACTCTGACACCGGAAAGTCTTGCTGCGATTGGGTTTCCGCCTGCCGCATATATGTGCTCCCCGAAAACAGTACGGCTCAGAACAATGCCTAAGATCAGAGCAAAACCAATTAAAACGAAAATCGGAAAGCGGATACCCCATAACAATCCGCGACCAATGATCCGGAACGATGGATCATCGACCATGATCAAGTACCCGCCAGTGAGTAGCGTGGCAAATCCACGATACATGAAACTGGAAGAGAGCGTCGCGATGAAGGAGTTTACGCGTAGACCCGTTACGAAGATTCCGTTCATAGTGCCAAGAGCCAATCCTACTGCCATGGCTGCAAGTATCCCAGGGAGAGTCCCGAACGCATTTGCGACCATAGCCGAGCAGACGGCGGCGACGGCGTACACAGCGCCTGCGGAAAGATCGAAACCTCCAGCGATGATCACCAGCGTACCTCCACAGGCAATAATGCCAATAGCGCTAGACTGCTCAAGGATGTTCAGTAGGTTTCGTAATGAAGCGAATGCCGGAGAGATCGAAGCTAATCCCATGAACAAAAAAAGGAAACTGATTACTATTCCGTAGTCCAGAAGAACCCTTGCATTAAAGTTTCTCAAAACGGATACACTTAATCGTTTCCACTGGGAGGCACGGCCCGTCGACTCGCGATCTCCCTTTTTGTCATGTTTTGTTGATTCTCTAGAATAAATGTCTTCAACCACTGGGCATACCCCGTTCTCGTTAATTCCGATCGTTAGTCCCGAACGCCGCATGCATTATCCTGCTCTCAGTGAGTTCTCTCCCTTGAAGCTCGGCAACAATACATCCTCGCCTCATGACCAGAGCCCGATGTGAGAGACCTATAATTTCTTCTATCTCAGACGAAATCATGAGAATTGCCATGCCTTTCGCGGCAAGATTGGCGAGAATCGTGTAGATGGCCAGCTTCGCACCTACGTCGACCCCACGTGTTGGCTCGTCCGCAATGAGGATCATTGGTGTCTTGAAGAGCCACTTGGCGAACAAAGTTTTCTGCTGGTTGCCCCCTGAGAAGCGGCTCATAGGATCACTAAGCCGTACCGGTGCCACTTGGGCCATAGACAGGACCTCTGTCGCTCCCTTCAGCCTCTTAGATTGTAGCAACCACCCAAACTTGGAGACATCTTTTAGGTGACAGAGAGAGACATTGCGCAACAGCGATGCGTCCATAACCAATCCGTCTTGCTTACGATCCTCAGGGATATAAGCAATGCCTGCTCTCACGGCGTCAGATGGACTTTGGATTCTCAGGCTTTTGCCGCTTACTTTGATTTCTCCGATAGTCGCTCTTTCCGCTCCGAAAACCGCGCGTGCCAGCTCCGAGCGTCCACTTCCAACGAGGCCGGCTAACCCCACAATCTCCCCCGCCCGGACATCGAAGGAGACATCTTTGATGACCTTACCCACAGTGAGTCCTCGTACGCTGAGCAGTACAGAAGAATCTGATACAGCAACACGCTTATCGGGGAACATCGCAGGCAGTTTCCTTCCGAGCATTGCCTCAACCAAGCTGTCTGTAGTCTCGTCTGACGCAGAAGAAGTGTGCACCACCTCACCGTTTCGCAGTACGGTTACCGTGTCTGCAAGCCTTAAAACCTCTTCAAGGAAATGGGTGACGTAAACTACTGTGACCCCACGATTCACGAGCGAGCGAACGATACGATGAAGCTTCTCCGTCTCAACTTTACCGAAGGACGCACTTGGTTCATCCATGACTATAACATTTGCCTCTCTGACAAGCGCTCGCATGAGCTCGACCTTGTGTTGTTCCGTCACTGGAAGGTTACCGACTTTGGTATCCCCCGGAAGATCGAGCCCTGTCTCTTGGACAAGCCGATCATACCGCCTTCGCATGTTTTGACGATTCAGGAAGCCAACCGATGTCGTTTCTGCCCCGAGGAAGACGTTTTGAATGACACTACGGTCTGGCACCACATTAGCTTCCTGATCCATAGCCGTGATACCAACCTTTAGTGCGTCCTGAGGCGAGTGAAAGTTGCGATAGCTCCCTGCGTAGAATAGCCGCCCCTCATCCGGCCGGATGACCCCTGAGATAATCCTGCCCAAAGTGGATTTGCCCGCGCCATTCTCACCGATTAAAGCATGGATGGTTCCGCGTTTAACCTCAAGAGTCACATTGGAAAGTGCTGTAATCGCACCGAATCGCTTGCTCACCGCCTCCGCACGGAGAATCATACTATCCTCCTCCAAATCCAATCTCCCCTAGTTGACTGCCGGGGCCGTCACGAGCGGAATCGCAGCGGTGACAACCCCGGCTCTATTCCGACTTATCCGCGCCACTCCGGCTTGAAGTCCTTATGCTTATTGATGTTTTCAATATCCAGCCAAAGATCGGGTTTTATAGGGCTAATCTGCTCGATATTGATTGCCCGGTACGGTTGCTTTTTGCCACGCAGAGCGTCGATGAGTATCTCAGTGGCCATTTTCGACTCGGTGTACGGCAAGAATGGATAGCTGGCATACCACCTACCTTCCCTAATAGCATCGATTGCGATTTTTGCGGCGCCATTACCAATCAGGAGAACTTTTCCTCCGAGTCCCGCATCCACTACAGCGTCTTCCACGCCTATAGTCATGTTGTCTCCGCTGGTGGTGATGATGTCAATATTTGGATGAGCCTGAACCAAGTCCTGCGCTGCAGCTAGAGCCTTGTCCCTCATGAAGCCTGCTTCGGCTATGGCTACTAACTCGATTCTTGGGTCGGCCTTGATTGCTTTTTTGAACTCCTTTTGCTTAGTGTTCTCAAAAGGGAGTTGAAATCCGCCGGAAATATAGGCGACCCGTATTTTATCCTTATTCAGTGTTTTTGCCGCCTTAAGAGTCATCTCTCCTAAACGTTGTCCATTGAGAGGAATCGGATTGCCCACCGTACATAGAACCCCGTCAACTTGCCGTTCAAAGGAATTAATATCACGTCCAATCGGCGTGTAGACGGCTGCAACTTTGATTCCCGCCGCGATTGCATCCTCAACTGCTGGAGCGACCACCGCTCCGTCGTTAGCGACGACAACAAACCCATCGTACAGTCCTGAAGCGGTAGCATCCTGTATCTGATTGAACTGCTCAGCCCCGCTGAATTTGCCATCGAACGCAGTGACCTTTGTATTACCGTCTGCCTTGGCCACAGCCTCGGCTGCTGTGACATGGGTCTGGTTGTAATCATCGTCAAAGCCGAGAACAAAAATTGCTATTCGAAGTTTTTTTGAACCCGCTTCTGCCCGATCCGAAATAATTGCCGTAGACATGACCAACGCTAGGACCAAAAAAACGCTTAATACCACTGAAATAAATTTATATAACTTCATAATTCATATCCTTTCTAAGTGACTCATCCTCGAAGCGTCTACTTATTCAATCTAAAACTCTGCAAACACAGTGTTAGGTAAAGATCTTGAGTGCGTGGACGATAATCTGGGATTAGCTGATTAGGAGACTCACTAATCGACACATATAGGCATCATTCCTTTAAAAGCGAAAGACATTGAATCGTTAGCACTCTTTCACCAGTAAGAATACCATTAAACCGTTACTATCTTTTTAGCTCATCGCAACCGCCTCCTTCCACTGTTCTCAATTCGAGAGCTTGAGTAGATTCTTATCCTAACTATCCAGACATCTGCCCAGCTCAATTTCAGGTTAGGTTTGTCTAATTCAATTCCATGACGATGCTACCAACCTTATTTATAGTAACTCTGGCATCGGGAATGATAACAGTTGTAGTTAGTGGGCTCTCTATTATGGCGGGCCCTTCAATTATCATACCGTGCCCTAGTCTGTTTCCATCAAATAACGGAGTCTCCACAAACCCACCTGCCTCTTCGAAGTAGACGTTACGTTTACCCATTGATGCCTTTGTTGGCTTCTCGCCGACATAAGGTAGCTCTCGTAAAACCAACTCAGGCATAACCCCAATTCCAAGCACTCTCCAATCTGTACACTCTACATAGGCAGTGGGGTCATCAACCGCGTATCTTTTCTTATGGGCAGTGTGGAAATCCTTTACCAACTTGGAAATTATGTCCGGTGTAGTTCGGCTTTTTCTCAGTGGCAAATCAATTTCATTAACCTGCATTGGGTATCGAGCTCCGACATAATACTCATACCTCCGATTCTCGACAAGAACACCTTCTCTATCAAGAGCTGCCTCTGCCTTTATTTCTAGTTCTGAAAGCAAAGCATTTACACCTTCAAAGTCGAAGTCAACTGTTTCCGTATACCTAGTCCCCACATAGCTGAAGCTTATATTAGCATTTAACATTCCCATGGAACAAAGCACCGGTGCAGTGACGGGAATGACAATTTTATTCACTTCCAATTCCTTAGCTAGTCTAGCGCCGTGTATCGGTCCAGCCCCTCCACCTACAATGAATAGAAATTCTCTCGGATCAACCCCTCTTCTTACTGTCATGTCGAGGATACCACCGACCATATTCTCGTTAACAACTCGGTAAATACCACTAGCTGCCGATTCTACATCTTGGTTGAGGGGGTTGGCTATTTTTTCTTCAATAGCCTTCCAAGCTAAATCTGGATATATCTTCATCGCGCCTCCCAAGAAATACTCCGGGTCGATATACCCCAGCACAACGTTGGCGTCGGTTACTGTAGGCTCATCACCACCCATTCCATAGCAGGCAGGGCCAGGCTCTGAACCAGCACTTAGAGGTCCGACCTGAAGTAGTCCTCCAGAATCCACCGATCCAATACTACCACCACCTGCACCTAAGATTAGAACCTCAACCGAGGTTACTCCTGTAGGATATCCGCCAACCTCAGCGTCCCTTGTTACTGTCGGCGTTCCGTCCCTTACAGTGCTGACATCAAAACTTGTACCGCCCATATCAATGGTAACACAGTTGTCAGTGCCTTCTTGTTTTGCAAAAAAAAGCCCGGCTGTTGGTCCCATAGCGGGGCCTGAAAACAAGCTGTACACGGGCTTTGACACTGCCTCTGCAGCTGTCATGATGCCACCGCTTGATACGACCATTAGAAGCTCCTTTGAGAATCCGTTTTCGGCTAAAGTTTTTTCGATGTTCTTGGCATAATCCGTCATGATAGGCTTCAACATGGAATCAAAAGCTACGCATGAAGTTCTATGATATTCTCTGATAATCGGCTGTACTGCTGAGCTTAAGGAGTATGGAATCCCTGGCCATTCCTCGTCAATGATTTCACCTATTCGTCGCTCGTGGAGATCATTGACTATTGACCAGAGCAGACACACACCGATAGCTTCCACATTCCACTCCTTTAGCTGTCGGACTGCAGCACGGACACTCTCCTCATCTAGAGGAAGTTCTATCCCTCCCTCACTGTTTATTCTCTCGGTCACTTCCCTGCACAAGTAAGTCGGAACCAACGGTTTAGGGTAAGGCACATAAAAATTGAAGACATCCTGTTTATTCCCTTCCCGCCTCCACAGAATGCTGTTGTGTCCCATAGTACATATTATCCCAACCTTGGCACCTTTCCGCTGTATAACGGCATTGGTAGCGACCGTCGAACCGTGAACAACAAACGTTTCCACATTACCAAGAAGGTCTCTAATTTTCATGTTCTTATCACGAGCGCATGATTCCAAGCAATTGACGATTCCTATGGTGAAGTCGTGGTATGTGGTAGGAGATTTGTACATGCGAAAATCTCCCTTATCATCAACTATTGTCAAGTCGGTAAAAGTCCCCCCCGTATCCATTCCCAAACGAAAAGCCATATCAGATATCCCCTCTTTCCTTTCTCAATTGAGTGCGGAGCCTTGTCGTAGCTTCGTAATCCACCCCATAAAGCTCTGGTTCAGTGTATAGCACGACTCCATATTTGTTCCGTGCCGCTTCAAGCGAGATAATGTAGTTTCTTGCATCATCCCGGACTGCCTCAGGGTCTCTATCAAGTGGGTCACCATACCCTCCACCACCATTAGCATAGGCAACCCAGTCCTCGTCTTCCCTCGCATAGAAGGTTCCAGCAGTCTTAAGCTTTTGGACGATCTCTTGGGTTGCATGCTTCTCTATCCTATGAATAGCAAGAGCACCGTCCTCTCCATCTGCCACTCCTCGAGGCGCGGACGTATGCCCCGTTGCGAAAGGAACAAAAGTGGCGGTATGATGTCGTGGTTGAATCCTATGATAAGTGCCCGGGGCTCCTCGCCACATCCCAGTGCCACAAGAATCTGTTCGGATTCCGACCTCCCAAATTAAGGTGGGCACTTTGAGTTCGCTAATCTCGATTGACTCCAAAAACATGTTGCCCATGATTGCATTGTCAAAAAAGGAAGGCCAGCCGTCACAACCCTTGGAGGCTCCGCCACCGCTAGCGCCAAGAAAATACATGTGACCGTAGGGCTCATCATCCTTTCGAAAGTCGGTGCCAGAAGTCGCAGCAACACACGCAGTCTCCTCACCATTGCCAGCATGCCCGCGCCCGGGTTCAACTTTTTCCCACAAGTTGAGAATCATATTAGTTACTTCATCGCAAATACTTATTGTAGCGCATGAGGTTGCCGCTGGCCACATCGGCTTTCCTGCAACTGCGCCCTCTCTTAGAATGATGTTGAAATGCCTAAAGACTCCATCATTCCTGGGCAGGGTGGGGTCAAGCGATGGCATACTGCCCGATATACAAGCCCCTCTAGAGCAAGCCTCACTGAGGTTAAATCCCCAGGGTAACTGGTCAGGCATGTCTGTGAGGTCAATCGTTATGATGGCTTCTGTAGGATCGATACTCATTTTGGCTTTTAACAGAACACCTTCTGATGCCATTGGTTCTATCTCTTCCGATAAGGCTTCAATGGACCAAGTTCCTTCGGGTAAACTCTTAATCTCTTCCGTCATTCGGCGATCGCCATATGCCAGCAATTCATCCTGAAACTGCTTGAGAACATTACCACCATATTTTTCACACAGCTTGATAATCCCTTTCTCACCTTTCCAAAGAGAACCAACCTGGGCGAGAAAATCACCATGCCACTGTTCCGGGTACCGAAAATTGTGCTTTATGAACCTTATCATTTCCGGTACCTCCTCATATTCTTTGACGAGTCGCATAGGGGGGAAAAGCATCGCCTCCTCATAGACGTCCTTTGCCAAGGGGTCTAAGTTAGAAGGGATATAGGCACCAGTATCAATCAAGTGACACTTCGCACCTGACCAACAGATGAAATCCCCTTCGTAAAACACGGGAGCGAACATCGTCCAATCACCTACGTGACTGTTACCATAGTAAGGGTCATTATTTACAAAACAGTCTCCAGGGTGGATATCCTCCCCAAAGCACTCAGGGATCGCTCGCAAAGGAGAATCAATAGTAACGACGTGGATGGGGAGACTATTAGCCATAGTCATCAGTTTGCAATCATATGTAAGAATGGAACAGCTGAAATCCTTGCAACCATATAGGATGGGATTGCGTGAGGTCATAAGAAGGACTTCCGTCATCTCATTGACGATGCCCTCTATTCGAGCATTGATCACTGAGAAGGTGATAGGATCAAGTTGCCCTTTTTCAGTCTTCATTCATTGATTCCTCCCTTTTTCGCTGCGATTTTTTCCAAAGTGCGTTAAAATCGTCTCACACGCAGTTGTTTCTGGCATACCGATGATTTCTCTCCTCACACTTTCGGCCAAGGCAAATCCCCGCAACCACTTCATTGGTTAGATTAGCTCATTTCCCTCCAAATCCTATGGCTCTCAAACCATAGCGAGGGTCTTCCTATGCCGGCAAAAATAGCTTTGAACGTAAGCTGACCGTCATGACGATTCCTCAGGCAAAGATAAAGAATGAACGTAAATCTGAGCCTGTTACTTGCCCAGATAAGCCTTCTTGACATATTCGCTATGGTGGAGGCTGTTCTCGTCTCCCTCAAGTATAATATTCCCGGTCTCGAAAACATACCCCCTCTGAAGTGAACCCGAATCCTTGTTTTCAAGTCGCTTGTGAAGGCTATCCGGCTGCAGACTGTCCTGAGTTTTGGGAAAACTCTTGGGCGACTTCCGTCAGGGTCTCATCCAACCTGGCGATGATCACATCGATGGTTTCATAGCTGATTATTCCCGGCGGCTCTATGCGATTTACTTTGGCGTTGTTTAACGTCCCGCCGGTCATCACCCCTCTTTTAAACAGCCCCTTCGATACCGCCCACCCGATCTCAGGCGTCGGATACTCCAGGCCGATTAAAAGTCCTTTGCCGCGCACATCCACCAGTATCGGATGCCGTTGCTTCAACCCCTGAAGCTTGTCCATGATATACTTACCTTTTTGCGCGATCTGGGTCGGGAGGTCGTTTTCGATTGTAAACTTGATCGCCGCGATAGCCGCCGCGCATGCCAGCGGATTGCCCCCAAACGTCGGCGATCCTAATATCCAAGGATTGTCCTTTAACTCATCAACCCAAAGATGCGGCCGGGCGATAATCCCAGCAATCGGCATCACACCCCCACCAAAAGCTTTGCCGAACACCAGTATATCGGGCACGACCCCATAACCCTCACAGGCCCACATCGTCCCGGTGCGGCCCATGCCCGTTTGAATCTCATCTAAAATCAACAACACCCCGTAGCGGTCGCAAACCTCACGCAACTGCTTTAGGTAATTCCCGGGCGGCAGTACGATGCCCGCCTCGCCCTGAATGGGCTCGACGATCATGGCGGCCACGGTTTCGCCCACCGCGATTAGATTTTTCATGGCGACTTCGGCGGCCTCCACATTGCCGAACTCCACATGCTGAACCCCTTGAATGATGGGAAGATACGGTTTGCGGTAAGTCCCATTGCCCGTGGCCGATAGCGCCCCCAGCGATTTGCCGTGAAACCCGTTTACCGTGGATATAAAATAATGATTGCCGGATGCCAGACGCGCCAGCTTTAGCGCCATCTCATTGGCCTCGGCCCCCCCGTTGCAAAAAAAAGAATACTTTAAATCACCAGGGGTGCACATCGAAACCAGTTTGGCCAGATACCCCCTTAACGGATCCACCAGCTCCTGGCTGTGCAGCGCGTAGCGGTTCAGCTGAGCCTGCACTGTACTAACGACCTCAGAGTTGCGATGACCGGCTGTGTAAACGCCAAAGCCCCCCAGGCAATCGATGAATTCCTTGCCGTGGGTGTCTTTGAACGTTTCCTGGGAATCCTCCCATTCTACAAAAGTGGCATCCGTTGACACTGATTTGCGGTAGGTCAGCCAGCCCGGGTTGACATGCTCATTAAAATTTTCAATGGAATCTTCGACAATCCGGTTTTTGTCATCCTCGGTCAATTCATCCTTTAATATGTATTGCAGAACGCGGATGGCTTCCTGCAAAGCCGCTTGTTTTTCACCACTCATCATATTCCCCCGCTTTTAGAAATAATAATTCTTAGACCCAGCCAAATACAAACCAAAAAGATGGAAAGGGTCACACTTTTTATCATCTACCGCACCATCACCATAAATTAGAAAGCACATTTTATGCCAAGTTGTAAAAAATGTCCTAACTGCTCGAAATCATAAAGATAACTGTCCTAACTAGCGGCGGCGGGATTTTCTCAAAGGTGAGATAAAATAGTTTCAAATTTCAGGAAAGTTTAATCTAAGGGTATGGAATAATAGAGATGTTTTTAAATAATTCTCATTTTTAAGATTTAATTCTCATTTTTAAGATTTTCCCTGGTTGAAAGAGATGCGGATATCCATTTAGGTGTGTTGTGAAAATTTAGAGAATTTTATCATAATAACATCGCGGAAAGCAAATTATAATCTTCCGGTTAAAAGTACGTGACATCGTGTCGCAGTATAGATAAGACGAGAAGGCTGGTTTCCTAAAAAATGTGATATAATCACATCCAAACTTTAATTAATGCGCAATCATAAAACTGCAACAAAAAGGAGGAAAACCAGCCATGGATAATAATATCACAATTGGTATGGATTTGGGAGATCAAAATCATGTGGTTGTTGGGAATGGGGTCAAACCTTGACGGGCTGTTGCCCAAATACCCTTCTTGTGGTTTTGGTTAGATATAGTGGGATGGTTGTTTTTCTAACCTATTGAAATTATTGAATGCCAAAATTAGCAAAATTCGAATTGTAGTCACTTTCTTGTTTGGGCAACAGCCCGTTGATTTGTGCTTTTATTATTGACATATTTTGGGATCATCCGGCTAAAGCGTACTTTGTTTCGTGAAGCGCATGGATTTTAAGTTTAAAGAATTTCATATCTCGGTATCCATAAGCCTGCCTTTGAAGGGTTTTAATTTTATTGTTTGTACCTTCCAAAGGCCCTGTTGAGATTCGATAATCATAATAATTGAGGATGCCGAATGTGTGAGCAGCCAGTGTTTTAGCGAACTTTTGAAGCATTGCAATGCCTGTACTTAGAGCTTTGTTGATCCAATCGGTTAGGATTGCCTTCGCATCGGATTTGCAATCCTGGATCCACACTTGTCTCAGGTCTTCCTTCAGGTAATAGGCTGTAGCCAAGGACTTATTGAGACTGAGAGCTTCCTCAAGGCGTTCTTTCTCATTTTTCTGATCATTAAGGTTGTATGAATTCTTCAACAAAAGCCAACGCGTTCCTTTCAGTACTTTCTTTTGTAAGGGGCCTTCGGGAATGGGGTCAAACCTTGATTTGTGCTTTTA
>SDBV01005831.1_pt1 | contig 17269 bp, 16 predicted proteins | sample 2277081 | NCBI WGS metagenome assembly SDBV01 (sample SAMN10402039, study PRJNA504765) | marine sediment metagenome | isolation source: marine sediment core GS10_PC15, 223 cmbsf | place: Arctic Ocean: Southern Knipovich Ridge | collected 2010 | reverse complement strand
AAAAAATAGTTTTGTTGGAGAAAATATACTTATATGCACTATCATGAATTTTTTTCATATCAATATTAATATATAGTATTACCGTTATTTTTTCAATTGGAATAATACTTATATAATTACTAAAATATGAATTAGATGATGCAAAAATCAGAGAAATCTGAGTCAAATATTTTAAATAGTAATACTATACATTCTTTGTTTTTAGGTATCAGGTTGCGGGATAGCCTCAACCCGTGTCAAATTTAGAATTACTGGTTGTTCCTTGACTTACTATCTTTAAATAGATTAGGATCTTATCAGGATAAAACTATGAAATATACGATTTTATTAAAAAATAAGTTATCTATTCTTTGCTTAGTTATATTAGTTCTTTTAACAGGTTTTTCATGCATTTCTGTGGAAGATGATGGAAAAAATGAACAAGATGAAAAAGAAGAAGGCAGTATTGAAGATATACCGGAAAACATCATTCCTGAAGATTCTGAAGAAGAATCTCTTGATGAGCTTGTAATAGCATTAATGTCTACAAATATTAATTATGATCCTGCAAAAGCTTTTACATCACTTGAATCTCAGGTTTATACAGCAATGTATGAAGGACTTTTTGTATATCATCCTGTAACACTGGCACCTCTTCCAGGTGCAGCAGCAGAATGGGAAGTATCTGAAGATAAAAAAACATACCGTTTTTATTTAAGAGAAAATGCATTTTATAGTAATGGTGATCCTGTTAGAGCACAGGATTTTAAAGATTCCTGGTTTAGTGTGCTGGATCCGGAAGCAGATGCGGATTTCTCTACATTTTTTGATATAATTAAAGGAGCTAAAGAATACAGGCTCGGTCAGATTTCTGATCCTGATTTAGTAGGTATACGTGTTATTTCAGATCTGGTTTTAGAAGTAGAACTGGAGCATCCGGCAGCACATTTTTTAAAGCTGTTATGTCATATGAGCTTTGTTCCAATTTATCCAAAATATCATAATATAGATGGGTGGGAGGATAATTCTTCTATAATAGGAAACGGCCCATATTTTATTTATAAAAAAGATGATTCGGAAATTGTTTTTCTTAAAAATAATCTATATTGGGACAGTGCAAATATAGAAATAGATAAAATTATTATCAGGTTTTATGATGATAGAATAAAAATATCAGAAGATATTAATATTGGAAATGTGCATTGGGCTATGGACTGGGATTATGGTGCATTAGAAGATACATCAAACATTCTGCCCAACCCGATGTTTGCAACAAGCTACTTCTTTTTTAAGTGTGCTAATCCGCCATGGGATGATAATAGAGTAAGACGTGCATTGGCATTGCTCATACCCTGGGATCAAATTAGAAATGAAGAAACTGTTTTTTTCCCAACAGCAAAGCTAATTCCTGAATTACCGGATTATCCGGATGTTGATACAATATCTGAAAATAACAGAAATGAAGCATATGCACTGTTAAAGGAAGCTGGTTATCCTGATGGTGAAGGACTTCCGGAAATTGTATTTAGGGTCCCATTTGGAACAACTGCAGAAACAGTTGGAAATATAATGGCAGAAGCGTGGAGAAACGAATTAAATGTAGAAGTAACATTTGACCTTCTGGACTATTCAGGTTACTACGAGAGTTTAAAAACAGATGATTATACACTAGGCCAGATGACATGGATAGGTGATTTTGCAGATCCTCTAACATTTTTGGGAATGTGGACTACAGACAGTAATCTTAATGATGCTGCTTTTTCAGATTTTACATACGACAGTTTAATAGAACAGGCCACAGCAGAAGAGGGAGCAGAACGTTATAGAATATTCTCTACAGCGGAGAGTATTATTTTATCAGATGCTGTAGTGCTTCCGCTAAGCAACAGGCCTGCTTTTAATATAATAGACCTTGATTATGTACTCGGGTGGATTCCTAATCCTCTGGATTTACATCCTTTTAAATTTATATACTTAAAAGAAGCCAGGATGCTTCCGAATCTTACAAAATATTCATATTAGATAATATTTTATATAGAGCGAAAGATAATGAAACAGTATTTAGATTTATTACAACATATTATTGATAAAGGAACAAAAAAAAAGGACCGCACTGGTACCGGAACAATAAGCGTATTCGGTTACCAGATGAGGTTTGATCTAAATAAAGGTTTTCCTTGTATTACTACAAAAAAACTTCACCTCCGTTCAATAATATATGAACTGCTGTGGTTTTTACAGGGCAATACAAATATTAAATACTTAAATGATAATGGTGTTAAAATCTGGGATGAATGGGCAGACGCGAAGGGAGAATTGGGGCCTGTTTACGGCCATCAATGGAGATCCTGGCCTGGCCCTGATGGTAAATCAACAGACCAGATAAATAACCTTATATCACAGATTAAAAATAATCCGGACTCTCGGAGACTTATAGTAAGTGCATGGAATGTATCAGAAATTAAGAAAATGGCCCTGCCTCCATGTCATTGTCTGTTCCAGTTTTATGTTGCAGATGGTAAACTTTCATGTCAGCTTTATCAGAGAAGTGCAGATGTATTTCTTGGTGTGCCTTTTAATATTGCTTCATATTCTTTACTTACTATGATGATTGCACATGTAACAGGGTTGGACAAGGGCAGTTTTGTCCATACCTTTGGAGATGCACATCTTTATCTAAATCATATTGAGCAGACTAAACTGCAGCTTTCAAGAGAGCTCCGGCCTCTTCCGAAAATGGAGATTAATAAAAAAGTTAAATCAATTTTTAATTTCGATTATCCTGATTTCAAATTAACAGATTATGATCCGCATCCTCATATTAAAGCACCGATATCAGTTTAAAAAATAGAAGGGGTTATGGAAACAGCATTAATTTTAGCAGTATCGGAAAATAATGTTATTGGGAAGGACAATAAACTAATCTGGAACATATCAGATGATTTAAAATGGTTCAAATCACATACATATGGTTATCCTATTATAATGGGAAGACGGTGTTTTGAATCAATAGGAAAACCTCTTCCCGGCCGCACTAATATAATAATAACAAGAAATAAAGATTATGAAGCAGACGGATGTATAATCAAACACTCAATAGAGGGGGCACTTGCAGTAGCTCAAAAAAATACTAGTGAGAAAATATTTATTGTAGGCGGTGAGCAGCTTTATAAACTTTTTATTAAATTAGTTGATAAAATATATTTAACCAGAGTTCATAACGAATTTGATGGCGATGTATTTTTCGAAATGCCTATCACCGGCTGGAAGGAAGTTTGGCGGGAAGAACATTTGGATGAAAAACCTTATTCGTACTCATTTATTATCTATGAAAAACAGCAATAAAAAAATCTTATAAAAAAAGCTTTCTTGACTTTTAGTGGTATATACATTAGCATTGTCTTGTTAGAGTATACATTATTCATTAATAGGAAATTAGAAGAAATATACTAAAATATGCAGTTTTTACAGGAACTTAAAGAAATAGTAACAGACCTGCCGCGCGGCGGATATCTTGTGCAGACGAATGTCGGATATATCCAGTTTGGTGCTCCACCGGAAACAATAAAAGATACAATGTTGCTGCCAGAATCTGTTCCTCAGATATTTGTTCTGCCCAGAGATCTTTTTAATGCAGATAAGGGTATAAGTCTTGCAGAACTTGAATTCCCGATTTATTTTAATTTTTTTATAAAAAAACGAAAAACCAATATTATATGTACAATTGAACAGGGTCAGAAACTTATAAAAGTTTTAAGAGAATCTGTATTTGGCCCTAAAGAACTTGATTTAACTCAGGACATTCACCCCGGAAATAATGTGGTAGTGCCTGAATTGCGTAAAGAAATGGATTATTATAAAACTTTCCGTTTTGAAGATCTTCTTGCTTTTAGTTATTTTAAAGACAATAAAATTACGATTAATAATGATGTTACTATACAGTTAGATGAGAATAAGGATTTTATTATAACTTCGAAAGGTGAACATCTGGCTAATATTCTAGGCGCGATTGAATACAGGGCAACATTTGATATTGGTGAAAGGCTTAAAGAGCCTTATAAACCGCCGCTTTTTGGTGTTACATGCCTTGGTCCAAGCCACGGATTTGATCCTACTGAAAATACTTCCGGATTTATAATCTGGCTTAACCACAGAGGTATAATGATAGATCCTCCTGTAAATTCTACTGAGTGGTTAAATAGTTCAAATGTAAATCCGAAACTTATAGATAGTATTATTCTTACCCATTGCCATGCAGATCATGATGCAGGGACATTTCAGAAAATAATGGAAGAAGGAAGAATAGTTATTTATACAACAAGAACTATTATAGACAGTTTTTTAAGAAAATATTCTGCTCTTTCGAATGAATCAATTCCATATCTAAAAAAATTATTTGAATTTAATCCGGTTTATCTTGGGAAACCGTTTTTTATTCACGGATCCGAGTTTAATATCTTTTATTCGCTTCATTCTATTCCGGCAATAGGATTTAGGATGATATTTCAGGGCCAGAGTTTTGTTTATTCATCTGACCATCAGGGTGAGCCAAAAATACATAAAAAGCTTTTAGATGAAGGTGTAATTAATGAAGACAGATACAAACAACTCTGTAATTTTCCATGGGATTCAAATGTTATTTTTCATGAAGCAGGTATTCCTCCTTTACATTCATCTGTAAAATGGCTCGATTCACTGGATGAAGATATTAAAAAAAGGGCATATATCTATCATATTGCAAAAAAGGACTTTCCTAAAGATACTTCTTTAACTTTGTCCAAATTCGGTATTGAAAATACTATATATCTTGATGTAGAACACCCGGATTTCGAAAAAACATATGAAATACTCGGAATATTAAAGCATCTTGATTTCTCCCAGGGCTTTTCAATTAAAAAAGTTCAGGAATTTGTCCTGGCAATAAATGAAGAAAAGTACAAGAAAAGTGAATATATAATAAAAAAGGGAAGTAAAGGCGAAAAGTTTTTTATTATATATTCAGGAAATGTAGCGATTTTCTTAGACGGGTTAAAAAAGAAAAAGATATACAGTGAATTTGAATATTTTGGTGAAGTAGCATTAATTACAGATAGTAATACTACAGCGGATGTTGTCGCAGAAACAGATGTAATTGCATACACGATGGAAAAAAATAAATTCTTAAGTTTTATATCAGGTACAGAATTTGAAGAGACTTTAAAGAAGTTAATTAAAAATAGAGATAAGGAAACATGGAATATCCTTTCTACGAGTAGGTATTTTAACAGGCTTACTTCTTTTCAGAAAACGTGGATAGAATCTGTATTAGACAGGGTGGAACATAATGGACCAGGAACATTAATTAAAGAAGGTGAACGTTTTAATAATATGTATATTATAAGAAAGGGCGAAGTGGAAATGTCATTAAAGGGTAAATACATTGCAACCTTAAAACAGGGAGATTTTATTGGAGATTTGCATTATTTTGATAAAGACCTCCCGTCTACATATACATATTCATTTAAAAACAATATTGCACTTTTTACAGTAGGTAGAGAAGACATGATAGTTTTTGCAGAAAAAAATCCCGGCCTGGTAATGAAGCTTATTTTAGATTTTTAAAGGATTAATTATTTCTACACCATTAATAATCTGGCCATGGTTTAAATCTTCTGTCCATAGTATTTTACATTTTGAAGAACCCGCAGCTGTTAATATTAATGAATCCCAGAATGAGATTCTATTTAAGACGCTTAAATCTATAGCATCCTTTATTAATCCCAGATTAATTGTTACAATTTCAAAATGTTCATATGTATTTATAATGTTTTTAATTATTATAGGATCTGAATTTAGTTTTTTTACAGAACACACATAAAACTCTTGAATAACTTGAGTAGAAATAACTCCATAGGATTCATCTCTAATCGATTTTAATAATGATCTGCATTTTTTCTGTTTTTCCGGATAATTATTATCCAGGCAGTAGACAAGTATATTTGTATCGATAAATATTTTAGACATCGTACAAGTCCTCTCGGCTCCATTTTTCTCCATTTGAATTACCATTAGTCCTGTCCATTAATTCAAAACATTCATCAAGCCATTGGCCTGATTCATTGGATACAGTTTGATTTAATAATTTTCTTAGAAGAGCATTGAGAGAAATGTCATGTTTTTTTGCATATTCTCTGCTGGATTTTAAAAGATCATCATCTATTGATATTGTTATATTGGTCATATTACTTCCTCCTGTTACACATAATATGTGCGCAAGTAATATGTGTAAATATAATGATAGTATAACCTTTTGTCAACTATTTCAACATCACAATACTCTGCTTTCCAATCTAATATTTTTTAATAAAAACTCTGTGTCCTCTGTGAGATTCAAATTTCAATCAGATTTGACATGGCCTAAAAGGATAGAGAGAGAGATACTTTATTGAATAATTTCTGCATTTATGTTAATAAAGTTTCATGGACGCAAAATCAATATTAACATTATATATAATTCTGTTTTCTGTTAAATTTATCTGGGAAACAGTACTCGAATTATTAAATCAATCACAAATAAAGAAAAATACCAAAAATCCGTCAAAAATTATTAATAGTATAATGGATGAAAAAACATTTAAAAAAGCTTCTGAATATTCACTTACAAAAAGCAGATTTTCTATATTTTCATCAATTTTTTCCGCAGCTTTTCTTCTTATACTTATTTTGTCTGGTTTTATCGGATGGCTTGAATCATTTGTTTCCGTGTTAGGCTTTAGCAGCAATACTAACGGCATAATCTATATTTTTACAGTTTCTTTAATCTTTTCGGTTTTCTCCATACCATTTTCTATTTACTCCCAGTTCGTCATAGAGGAAAAATATGGTTTTAATAAAATGACACTAAAGCTGTTTTTTACAGATATACTAAAGAGTTTAATTATATCTGCAATCCTTATGGTTCCTTTATTATACTTATTATTCTGGTTTATGAGCAGTACAGGCAGTCTATGGTGGATTTATGCATTTATTGGTTTTTCTTTGTTTCAGTTATTTCTAATGGTAATTTATCCTACTGTTATTGCACCAATATTCAATAAATTTACAGTTATGGAAGATGGAACTTTAAAAACAAAAGTTTTAGAACTTGCAGAAAGATTAAAATACCATGTTAAAGGCATTTTTATAATGGACGGAAGCAAACGTTCCAGCCACAGTAATGCATACTTCACAGGACTTGGAAAAAGTAAAAGAATAGTATTATTTGATACTCTTATAAATACTATGGAAGAAGAAGAGCTGCTTGGTGTTTTAGCTCATGAGATTGGGCATGAAAAGAAAAAACATATAATTAAGAATTTAATATTCTCTCTGGTAACAATATTAGCAGGATTCTGGATTATGAGCCTGATTTTATATTACCAGCCATTTTATAATGCTTTTTATTTTGAGGCATCCAGTTTTCATGCTTTAATTATACTGCTAATGTTCTGCGCAGGGCCGTTTACTTTTTTCTTAAAACCTCTAACCGCAATATTGTCCCGGAAATATGAATATCAGGCAGATAAATTTGCTATAGATGCAGTTCATTCTGCCTCCGGCTTAAAAAACGCGCTAATTAAACTAAGCAGAAAGAACTTAAGTAATATAACTCCGCACCCAATATACAGTTTTTATCATTATTCTCATCCTACGCTATTTGAAAGAATTAAGGCGATGGAAAAGTAAATTACCCTGCCTGAAAGGCGAGGCATTCTGCCGGAAATTTCGTAAACATTCGCCTAACCCGTCTTAAAAAATGATTCTTACGGTAATAGGGCAAGCGGAGATATATGACATGAAAAACCAAAAGAAACAACTGGAGTATGGACTTTTTAGATTGGTAAGTTTGAAAATTATCTAAAGAAGCTGTTTCTGCTGGATTTTTTCTGTTGCTATTTCCCAAAAAACTGTAAATGAATATACTCCATCCTCTTCTGAAGTAAAAATAATGTAATTAGTATGATAGTTATCGGTATTTTTGACTTCGTCCATCGATAATTTATGTAAATAAGATTCTATGCATTTAGCCAATATGAAAGAAACAGACAGCTTATATAACTTACGCATATCAAGACATTTCTCATACAAATCCTCAGACAAAGCTATGTGTAGTTTATGATAATAGAGTTCATTATCTTTAATCTTATCCTGATATCTAACACTTTTAAATGTCGCAAGTTTGTTTTTTGACCAACTCATGGCTTTTCTTAGAAGATTACCGGCTATAGTATTTAAGCTAATATTATTTGTATCTTTTTTTTCAAGAATCTTTTCAAGAAGATCACTTCTAATATTTATTGTTGTTTCGATATTCATATGTCCTCCTATATATTAATAATGGGAAAAAATGAATATTGACTTTAAAAATAGTAATATTTTAAGTTTTTGTTATTTATTTAGTCTATGATTTCAAGGATTGGTCGAACATTTACATGAAAAATATTAAATTATAACTGTAATAACTATGATTGTTAATTTAACCCCCGATTTCAAATTTTTCTCAAATGAAATTTATTATCCTGATTAAGAAAATATCTATTTTTAAATGGATTCTACAGATTTTATCATATTAAAAGAATAAAAATATAATAATCTGTGTAATCCTGTTAAAGTTGAAATAATACTTTTAAAGCAGAAAAAATATGAATTAGATTATGTAAAAATCGGTGAAAATAGGTGGTTCCAATATAGTTATATTTCATCTTAAGGTTGAAAGTTTCCTCGTAATCGCTAGAATTATAAGAATAATACTTGGTTAAAATAAGTATTATAGGATATAATTAATGTATATACTTTTTTTAGGATAAATAATTTGAAATTTATAGTTATTGTATTAACTCTGTTATTTCTGGGGAGTGTGTGCTTTGGTATAGATGTATATCTTGGAATAACACAGGGTTTTAATATTGGGATGCAGTATCTGTCTGAAAGTGATTATAACCATTATGGTGCAATTGTTGGATTTAACGGTGGATTCCAGTCTAATATTATGATTAATAATTTAATCGGGATTGAGGTCGATCTTCTTGTTTCGATTAGAGGCGGGAGAATGAAGGATTCTGATTTATCAGAAGAATTTAAATTGATTTATATAGATTTACCGATTCTTTTAAAATTAAATAAAAATGTTGGATGGGGCATCTTAACTTTAAATGCCGGAGCCCAGGTTTCCTTTAATTTAAAAGGATACAGACTCTTAGAAGATAATGGAAGCAACCAGAGCATGGATAACGTGAATACAAGAATAGTCGATTTTGGTGTGGTTGCAGGCGCTGGACTTATATTTCCAGTACGGCAATATTATTTTTCTTTTGAGTTTAGAAATGCTTTTATGGTTTTACCAACATTTGCTGAGGTATCAAATAGAAATACTCAATTTTCATTCTTATTTACTTATGGTTTTAGGCTTTAATTATTCGGCCTTAAAGGTCTAACCAGGTATGGAAATTATGAGCACCTTCCACAATTTTTTTAGATGCTATTAATGCATTTTTTTTAGGGATAATAGCAGCCTTATTAATAACAGGAAAAAGAAAGTCCTGCATATTCTGAAAAACGTTTGATACATTGTAAAAAAGAACAGAAAAAGCAGAAATTCCTGGTACACCGAAAAATACGGAAACGATTCTTTTTTTAACCGTAGTAAATGCATACAAGCCTTTAAAAGACAAAGCAGACAGAATGGCAGTTATTCAGGCAAATATGGGAAAACAGAGAACTGCAGAACTGGAAGCTGCAAATGAAATACTTCAGCAGCAGGCTATTGAATTAAAGAATGCTATGGAACAGCTAGACAAACGTAATAATCAGATAATAGAAGAACTTTCTCTTGCAAGTGACCTTCAACAGAGCCTTATTCCAAAAGAATTCCCACAAGATTTGTCAATTAATTTTGCACAGAAATACCTTCCTTATGTTTATATAGGAGGAGACTTTTTTGAAATAATAAGGCTGGATAAAGATAAAGTTGGTATTATTATTACTGATGTTTCAGGGCATGGAGTTGCAGCTGCATTTATAACAGCAATGTTTAAAACCTCTTTTCATCATTTTGCTCAGAACGATTTTTCACCTGCAAGTACTCTTTCCAAACTTAATAAGGATTTTTCTGCAACCCTTCATACTGAGCATTACTTAACTGCGTTTTATGCTATATTTGATACAGCAGAAATGAAGTGTACCTATTGTAATGCAGGCCATCCGAGTCAGATATTATTTCGTGAAAATGGTGATGTAGAGGAATTAACCACTATGGGATTTTTTATAGGAATGTTCGAAGGCACTGAATATGAGGAAAAAGTAATAGACCTGATACCCGGAGATAGAATATTATATTTTACAGACGGCATTATTGAAATAGAAAATGCCATGGGTAAACCTTTCGGCAGGGAAAATTTAAAAAGAATATTTTTAGAAAATATGGATAAAGAAATATCAGATATTTCTAATCTTATTCTTCAGGAATCAATGATGTATATGGCTAGTGATTCATTTCAGGATGATATTACTATGCTAATTATTGAAATTATGGAATCTATTTAATGGTACGGTAAATGGAAAACAAGGAAGAACTAAAAAAAATTATAACCTCTATACAGAATTTGCCAACACTTCCCACGGTTGCTGTTAAAATAAATCAATTGACAAGATCTTTAACAGCAGGCGCTATGGAAATAGCTAATGTTATTGAGCTTGACCAGAGTATTGCTGTAAAAGTGCTTTCATTAGTAAATTCTGCTTTTTATGGATTGTCCAGAAAAATTGCAAGTATTAAAGAAGCTGTTGCTTACATAGGAACAAATGCAATCTCCCAGCTTGTATTAAGCCTTGGTGTGATAAAAACTTTTCAAGAAAAAAAAGGTGGTAAATTTGACAGAAATGCATTCTGGCAGCATTCAATTGCAGTTGCACTTATTTCCAGAGAAATTGCTCGTTTAAATAACAGGCATAAACATCCGGATGATGTGTTTACAGCCGGATTACTTCATGATCTGGGTAAAGTTGCGTTAGACCATTGCTGTACAGATTTATTTAATAAAGTTTTAGATGAACTTGAAAATAATGAAGTGCCTTTTCATACTGCAGAAGAAAAAATTTTAGGGATTAATCATTCACGTGTAGGTGAATGGGTTGCAAGAAACTGGGAAATACCATTATTAATTATAGTTGCAATAAGGCACCATCATGATCCTCCGGATAAGAGAAAGGGTTTTAACCTTTCTGATGATACTGTTGTAGACATAGTTGCTGTAGCAGACTGGCTTGCAATTACCTGTTCTGTTGGAAACAGCGGATCTAATGTAATTGAAGAGCCGGATGAAGAGATTTTTAGTAGAATCCCCATTACAAAAGATGAAGCTGTAAACATAGTGAATAAAATAAGGCCTGAAGTTGCCAGCGCAATTGAACTGCTCGGAATTAAGTAACCCTGCTACTAAATTATATAAGTAATTCTAATTATGGTTATTCGTTCTGAATGTTTCGATATAAGAAATAGAAACGTTCGTTATAAATAATTTAGTAGCGGGGTTACTCTGCTATTCTAAATCCTATAAATCCGCACCTTTCCGGTTCTTCATCTATTCTAAAGCTAACACGTAATGCTGTTGCAGCGGATACCCAGCTTCCACCCCGGATTACTTTGTAATTGCCGGTGGAAGGCCCTTTAGGATTTGTTTCTTCTTTTGCCGAATAATTACTGTACCAGTCTGATGTCCATTCAAACAGGTTGCCTGACATATCATAGAGTCCATAGCTGTTTGGTTCATACTTTTTTACAGCTGTTGTTCTTCTGATGTGCTTTGCAAAGTTAGCTAGTTGTTCATTCATTTTATCACCATTAGGGTATTTTTTACCGGATAAACCGCCCCTTGCAGCAAATTCCCATTCTGCTTCTGTAGGAAGCCGCTTTCCAAGCCACTTTGAAAATGCTTCTGCAGCACAAAATGGGACATAGCAAATAGGAAAATCATCTTTTTCCTCCGGATAATTATTGCTTTCCCATGTTTCCAGATATTTACCATCATGCAGTGTGGGATCTATTCTGTCTTTCTGCCAATCCGGATTTGCAATTACAAATTCCCTGTATTCTTTGTTTGTAATGAGGTGTGAGAGTATTTTAAATCCAGGAATGTTTACATTATGTGCAGGTTTTTCATTATCGCTTCCATCTTTGGAGCCCATAATAAAATCTCCGCTATTTATTTCTATTATTTCCCGGCTAATAATTTCCGCTAGTTTTTCTTTTATTGAAGCTGGATCATCCATGGGTGCATCTGCTTTTAAAGGCATTTCTTCTGGAAATTCTTTATTAATGCTTGCTGCTTTTTTTACAGGTTCTTCAATGACAACAGTTGTATTTATGTTTTTCTGCTGAGTGTTTGTTTCCGGAATATTTACAGGCTGGACTGTATTTATTAGAGGACTATTCTGATTCGGAAAATTATTAATTATTTCTGGCTGTGTATTAAAGATATCGAGAGTCTGAATAGGCTTCCAGTTTTCCGGTGCTTTTCCTTTGGTAAAAAGATGCAGTAGTATGTCCTTAATGCTTAATCCTGATTTAGTAATTATAGAACCAAGGTCTTTTGAAAGGTTTTCTAATTCGAAAGAATCTGCACAGTCAATATAATTTTTAATTTCATTTAAGAGTTTAATCTTAATATTAAGATGTTTTGCTGTCTTTCTAGCTGTTTAAGATAATCCATATTTAAGCTCCTGCTTCATAAATATATCTTGCAATAGGTATTCTTCTTCCTGTACCATATGCCCTTGGTGATACTTTAAGTACAGGAGCTGCCTGTCTTCGTTTGTATTCGGACCTTGCAACCATCTTAAGAATTTTATTTGCCAATACCTTATCACAACCTTTTGCAATTATTTCGTTTATTGTAAGATTTTCTATTAAATAATAGTAAAGTATACGGTCTAAAATATCATATGGAGGAAGACTGTCCACATCTTTCTGGTCTGGCCGTAATTCTGCAGAAGGCGGTTTTGTTATTGTTGAATTGGGAATTATTTCCTTATCCTTGTTTATATATTTAGAAAGTGCATAAACTTCTGTTTTTAATAGATCGCCTATTACAGAAAGTCCCCCGTTCATGTCTCCGTATAACGTACAGTAGCCTGTTGAAAGTTCGGATTTATTTCCTGTTGCAAGTAATAGCGAGTTAAACTTATTTGAGTATGCCATTAAAAGTGTGCCTCTTATTCTTGCCTGCAGGTTTTCTTCTGTAACATCTTCCTCTGTATCTTTGAACAGTGGATTAAGACTTTCTAAAAAGGTGCTGAATAAGTCTTTTATAGGAATTGTTTTTAAAGTAATTCCAAGGTTTTTTGATAAGTTTTTAGCATCATCAATACTTCCTTTGGATGAATATTCCGAAGGAAGTGCTAAAGCAAATACTTTATCCGGTCCAAGTGCTTTTACAGCTATAACTGCAACTAATGCGGAATCTATTCCTCCGGATAAGCCTAAATGCACTTTTTTAAAACCGCATTTATCCAGGTAATCACGAAGCCCTAATATCAATGCTTTTTCCACTTCTCCTTCATTAAATTCATACAGTTTATAATTTTCTTCTTTGCTGTTTATTATCTTTGTATTAAAGAGGATAGTCTTTTTAGGATTATGTATTTCCTTTGTATCTATTACTATTAAGTCTTCTTTAAATTGCTTTCCCAATCTTATTAGTTCGCCATTATTGGATGTTACCATAGACTGCCCGTCAAAAATAAGGCTGTCGTTTCCACCGGCCATATTTACATAAATAACAGGAACTCCGGAAGAGCACCCGATTTTTGAGACAAGTTCGTACCTTATTTTATTTTTACTTGAATAATAAGGGGATGCAGAAGGGGCTAATAGGAGGCTTATCCCTTTATCCAACAGAATATTTACAGGATCTACTAAATATTGTGTATTTGTAGAATCTTTCTGTTCCCACCATATATCCTCGCATATAGCAATGCCAATCCGCTCGTTTTTAAACTCCAGTATACTGTGTACTTTTGCAGGCTCAAAATACCTTGCTTCATCAAATACATCATATGTAGGTAAAAGTGTTTTTGCCTGAGTTAAAAGAACTTCTTTATTATAAATTAAAGATGCTGCATTCACCAGCCGTTTACCGGTTGCAGAATAATTTTTATTAACATATCCTATTACTACGCCTATATTATCCGGAATGCTTTGCTGCACTATGCGGAAATATTTAAGGTTTTCATCTAAAAATGAATCATAATATAGCAGATCCATAGGAGGATATCCGCATAAACAGAGTTCGGGAAAAACAACTATATCTGCTTTTAGTGTTAAAGCTTTTAAAGTAAAATCGAGAATTTTGTTTTTGTTGTATTCGAAATTTCCTATTATCGGATTTATTTGAGCTAGTGCTATTTTCAAAACTGCTCCTTGTTATACAGTTTTTTGAGCTTAGACTCTGAAAAAATATTCTTTTGACGCAGATTTACCGGATTAAAATTAAAAATAAAGTTTTGTTTATCCTAAAAAATCCTGTATATAAGTTTCAAAATATTAGTTCTCACAGCCTTGCTATAAAATAAGTTTTGATACTATTTAATAGTATTATAAAAAGTTAAACTTTAACACAATATTTTTTAAAAATTATTTTTATAATTTGCCAGCACAGGAAATTATATGAATAGTGTGCATTATATTGTAAGAATTCAAAAACAGGTAATATCAATAGACAAAAATAATATAAAAAGTAGACCCAGGATTAATGCCGATTTAATATAATTGAGATTGCGGCTGGTCTGAAATGGACAAGAGATCCTTTCGATAGAATTATAACTGCCCAGGCTATGATAAATAGCCATATGCTAATATCAAAAGATAGTATTATACAGAAGCATTATGAAAATGCTGTATGGTAATTCTCAACAATAAAGTTTTCTAGGGTAAAACATACTATATGAATAAATTTCTCACGGAGGCAAAGAGCTCACAGAGAATGAATAGAGAATATCTATGTGGGTGCTTTTTACTGAAGGTGCATAATTAATTTTATAAAGAATCCATATTTCTATAAAATATTTATTAAAGCTCCGTGCTCTCTGTACCTCTGTGAGATCCAAATTTCAACTTGAGCAAAATGCTTTAAATAACTATGTATTGCAATAATCCTGATTTGTCTTTAAACTACAGGCTAATGAAAGAAGTAGCATTTATTACAGATGCAGACACTCAGCTTGGTGAAGAACTTGTAAATATTTACCTAAATAATGGTTTTAACGTATTTGCCACAGTATCACAGTCTGGTGATGAAAAAGAAAAAATAAACGAACTGCGAGAGTTTTTTATTGATTATAAGGATTATGTGGAATTTGAGATCTGGAATAGAAAGTCGCCTGCCAGTTCAAAAAATATATTACTTAAAGTATTTACTGCCTATAAAACAATAAACAGGGTGTTTATCCTGGGGAATCCCGTTTTATCAAATTTAAGTTTTAATGATATTAATTTTATGAATATTGAATTTTATATAGACAGTTTTGTTAAGGGAAATGTATTTTTAATAAAAGAGATAATTAAATATTTTAAAGAAAATAATAATCCTGATGATATTATAGCATTAATCAATTTTAATGCTAATAATCCGGAATTATTGCTCGATGAAATTATAAAAAATAGTTTTTTGAGTATTACAAGATCATTATTGGAAATTAATAAGGATAACAGCATGATTATTTGTGGTTTTGAATCAAAATCTAAAAAATATGAAGAATTTGCTAACTATATATACCGATTAATAGAAAATAAGACAAAAAGAATTTCAGGAAGACTTTTAAAATTTACAAGCGGAATTATACCTGGAATTATCCGCTAAAGTGAATCATAATTTTAACAAGTACACTTATAAAGGAGGCAGATTATTAAAACAATCGATATAGACAAAACATTGGTAAAAGACAAGATGAAGGATGTACTTATTTTTCAAAATTTTAATGATTCTGAGCTTGATAATCTTATTAAAATATGCAGTTTTTTTGAATATGATATAGATGAAGTAATTGTTTCTCAGGATGAAGTAAGCACATATCTTTTTGCAATATTAGACGGCCTTGTTGATGTAAGAATAAAGAGTGAAGATGGAAAGTATATTCCTGTAAGTGAAGTAAAAAGCGGAGATATTTTCGGAGAAGCCGCTATTTTTATGGATGTAAAAAGAACAGCTCAGATAGTAACAAAAGAAACTGCAAAAGTAGCCAGGATTGGCAGGGACGATTTGATAGATTTCATTAATAAACAACCTAAAGCAGGTGTTAAAATGCTTGCCTATATTGTATTCAGTCTGCTGCACAAATTAAAAAGGGCAAATAAAGAATTGGTTTTTGAGAAAGAATCAAGCATTACTTCTAATGACCTGGACAGATTAAAAAAGTTTTTTCCTAAATTTTCTATAGATGAATATACAGAAGAATAATAGTTTTACTAAAAGAAACCTGCTGTTAATTACCAGCAGGTTTCTTAATATAATGTTTGCAGAAATTATTATTTTTTAAGAACTAAAGTCTGACCTTCGATAGTAATTTCAATCTGGGAATCACTTATTACTTTAATAGTTTCAGTTTCACCGTCTATACTAATTTCTATGGAATCTGCGGTTGATGATACAACAGTGTACGGCATAACTTCAGATTCTCCCAATGCTTCTACTCTTATTTCTGTAGCAGTAATTTCGAGAACCATAGCTTTAAACATTTGTGTCATCATTTCTTCTAATTCGGGCATAGCTTCTAATTGAGCTTTTATTTCCGGTGTCTGTAAAAGACTATCAATATCTACATTCCACTCGCCAATAATTTTATCTGCTGCAGAACCTGTGGCTCCACCACAGCCTGCTAAAAATGCTAATACAAGTATTAAGCAAACACTTAGTATTATATGTTTTTTCATATTCATTATCTCCTTCCTATTTGTGTTTAAGAATATTACTGTTAAACATAATGAAAAAAACATATTTTATCAAATATTTTTTTAATAAATAAAAAAAATATTTATTCTGTTTTGGTTAAACCCCCATCAGTTTCCATCTGAATTAGTTCTTCCATAGAAAATATTTTGTCTATGTCAAGGAGAAGAAGGAATCTATCATTATGTTTGCCCACTCCCTTTATAAATTCTCTGTCTACTTTTGTACCGATTTTAGGAGGAGGTTCTATCTGTGAAGGTTCCAACTCAATTACTTCTTCTACAGAATCTGAAAGAGCACCTAATATAACAAGCTTTTTTTCAATTTCTACT
>SDBV01005830.1_pt1 | contig 17270 bp, 23 predicted proteins | sample 2277081 | NCBI WGS metagenome assembly SDBV01 (sample SAMN10402039, study PRJNA504765) | marine sediment metagenome | isolation source: marine sediment core GS10_PC15, 223 cmbsf | place: Arctic Ocean: Southern Knipovich Ridge | collected 2010 | reverse complement strand
GCGCTCACTGCACCTGTGATCTAACTCCAATGCGACCATTTGGCTCATCTTCGCTCAGTTTCCGCCGCCGTTCCACCCGCCCCACGCCGCTGAATCACCATTTTTCCGACGCGCACTAGCTAGTATTGATGACCTGAAAAAGGAACAGACCGGCATACTCGTTCATTCCGACAACTTTCAAGCGACACAACTGCTCCTCCCCGCATTCAAGGAAGTGGCGAAGTGCATTTACGTTGACCCGCCGTACAACACCGGCAAAGACGACTTCATTTACAAAGACAACTACCAACACAGTTGTTGGCTGAGCTTCATCATAGACCGCATGACTTTATGCCATCGGTTACTGGGCGAACATGGAGCTTTGTTTTGTAGCATCGATGACAACGAGGCCCAACACCTTGAAAGCATTTGCAATGATGTGTTTGGCCGTGAACAGCTGCTCGCACCTCTCTTTATTCAGGTGAGATATGCCAACAAGACACTTTCTGAGGACAACGATTTTCATCGCACGATTGAGCGGGTGTTCTTTTACGCAAAGGATAGGTCCGCCTTCAAGCCAGTTAAGGACCTGGTAGAATACCCGCTTGAAAACTTCCAGTGGAAGATAACGGAGAAGACGGAGGGTACTTCGTTTACAGTAGCGGGCAGGAAGTGTTTCGTGTTCAAGCCCGGCGAGTATGAACTGGCGAAAGATGAGGCTAGCCTTGAAGGGCTCAAGGAAACGTGGGCGACTGGTTCTTTGCTGAGGCAGAAGGGAAGTTCGGGCGAGTTCTTTGGGACCCATCTAGCTCCAAGAAAACAAATCGATGGTCTTCGCTGTCTTTACAAAGTCGAGGGAATTGGAGAAGACGGCTTAGGGTATCGGTACTTCATTCTCTCCTACATGCTCGACGTGGAGAGCCGAGGGAGCCCGTCGCTTCTGAACGTCGAGGCCTTCCGAAGCCCCGACCAATACATGCTCAAGGTTGAACGCGACGGGGAAACGCAACTCGTCAACGTCGACCTGATGGAGACATTCAACTGGCTCTTGGGTCTACGTGTCCAGCACATAAACATGCCGCATCGGTTTGACGCGGAATTCAAACGGTCGGAAGAGCGGGCGACCGAAGGCCAACTCGTGCTCGATGGCCGCCTCGGGCCTTCTGAAGACGGAACGTACTGGTTCCGCACGATCGAAGGCACGTCGCCCGATGGCGACAAGGTCCTGGTCGTCTGGCGAAACCTCACCGACAACCCGGAGGAACACAATCTGGTGCTGGACGAGTGGTTCCGCAAGCAGGAGTACAGCACGCGCGACCTGGAGTTCGACCTGATCTACGTCAACGGCGACAACAACCTCGAAAACCTTCGCCGCGAGGACGAGACCTGGAAGGTCCGCCTGATCGAAGAGGACTTCCAGCGGCTGATGTTCGACGTCCAAGATGTATAGCCCGGAAGACCGATGACCGAGAAGTCCGAATCTGAATTATCCGTGCGGTATTACCACGTCGACGAGGCGGGCGATGCGACGTTGTTCAACCGCCATGGGAAGTTGATTGTCGGCAACGAGGGGTGTTCGACGTACTTCATCTTGGGTTTGCTGGATGTTCCGGCTCCCGAGTTACTTGAGCAGGAACTGAGGGAACTTCACGAGCGTTTGCTGGCCGACCCATATTTGAAGGGCATCCCGTCGATGCAACCGGAGGCGAAGAAGACAGCCTTGGCGTTTCACGCGAAGGATGACGTGCCCGAGGTTCGTCGCGAAGTCTATTCGTTGTTGATGCGGCACGAGTTGAAGTTCTTTGCGTTGGTCAGGGACAAGCGACGCATTGCCGAGTTGGTGCTGGAGCACAGGAAGGCAAAGCCTGGCTATCGATATCACCCCAATCAACTTTACGACCGTTGCGTGAGTCGGCTGTTCAAAGAACGGCTTCACAAGGATGATGGCTACAGAATTGAGTTTGCCAAGCGAGGGAACAAGGACCGAACGACTGCATTTCGGACACCCGAGCTATGCCTCAGAAAATCCCGGGGGTGTGGGGGCTGGCCCCCACGTACAAAGAAAACTGCTCGCGAAGCGAGTCCACTATACACTAATTTCAACAAGCAGGTGTCTCAAACACGTTGACACGTACCGCGAGAGCGCGTGCAGAGAAGTGCAGAGAAACAACGCAAAAACCTGCATATTGACGCATAATGGAGGCCGAGGTAGAATGGACAAGAATGCCGGAAATGCTTGTCTGTAAGGCATTTCGTGCTGTGTCGCGGGAGTAACTCAGTGGCAGAGTGCTAGCTTCCCAAGCTGGACGTCGCGGGTTCGAATCCCGTCTCCCGCTCTTAACATAAGTACCGCCGAATCCTGGAGTTAGGATACCTGCCTGCGTCGGGCAGTGCGGCCTGAAAGTTCTCAGAAATGTAGTACCGGTACTACTTTGAGAACAGAAAGGCTCGCAGTATGCCCCCCCGAAGACGTAGGGTTCCCAAATATCGCCACTACAGGCCGAAGAATCTGGCGGTGGTCCGGATTGAGGGCCGAGATCACTATCTCGGTAGGTATGACTCGGCGGAGAGTTGGGAGAAGTACCACCGCTTGATCGCTGAGCAGTTTCGTAACGGTTGGGGCCCTGCCTCCCCCGCCTGGCCGCAGAGCGCTCTTCCGCCAAACCAGGATGGCGTCTCCGTCAACGAGATGATTATGGCCTACTGGCGGTTCGCCAGCCAGTACTATCGGAAGAACGACAAGCCGACCGGTGAAATCGACAACGTTCGTTTCGCGCTGAAACCACTGAAACGTCTGTACGGGTCCACCCCTGCTCACACCTTTGGACCCGACGCCCTTGAGACAATTCGGGAGGAAATGATCGATTCAGGGCTCTCCCGGACCGTGATCAACGCCCGGATCAGCAGAATCAAACGAGCGTTTCGATGGGCATCGAAGAAGCGATTGGTCCCTCCCGAAACCTACCACGGTCTCAAGTGCATTGAGGGGCTGCTGCGCGGAAGGTCGAGAGCCCGGGAGACCGAGCCCGTCAAACCGGTTGCAGAAGCGCACGTCCGCGCTGTTCTGCCACGTGTTACCCCCCAGGTTCGTGCAATGGTCCAAGTCCAGGAACTTACAGGCATGCGTCCTCAGGACATTCGCAACATCCGTACAGGCGATATCGACGTGTCGGGTGACGTATGGATCTACACGCCGTGGACGCACAAGACTGAGCACCACGGCCACGTTAGGCGAGTCGCCATCGGTCCCAGAGCCCAAGCGGTTCTTCGGCCGTTCCTCGAGCCAAGCAACCCTACGAAGTACGTGCTCAGCCCGAAAGAAGCTGTTGCCGCACTGCGTGCAGAACGTCATGCACAACGGAAGACTCGGCGAACACCCAGCGAACGGATACGAAAGTCGAGGCCAAAGAGGGTCGCTGGCGACCAGTACACGAAAAGCAGCTACGAAAGCGCGATAGCACGGGCGTGCAAGAGAGCTGATGTGCGGCGCTGGGGGCCAAACCGGCTACGACACAATTGCGGAACGAGAGTACGCAAGGAATTCGGAATTGAAGGCGCCGCGGCTGTGTTGGGAAACAGCCTGGGCATGGTGGCGGAGGTGTACTCAGAAGCCAACTTTGAGTTAGCGAAGCGCATAATGCGACAGATCGGGTAGGCACTCGCTCGACGACGTAGAGAACCTCTCCAAGAGAAGGGCGAAGGGAAATCGGCATTCAAGCCAGTCATGGGATCACAATGACGACGAAACGTACTGCCAAGCCGTGGAACCGGCATCTGACAAGGCGGGAGTACCAAAGTGGACACCGGGCCAACTTCGCCACAACGCTGGGACGCAGATCCGTCGTAAGTATGGACTGGAAGCGGCCCGGATGATCCTGGGTCATCGCTCTGCGGCGACGACCGAGATCTACGCCGAGAAGGACGTGAGTGAGGCGGTTCGGATTATGAAGGAAATGGGGTGATCAAGTTGAGGCGGCCAGCTAGTCGACAACGGAGACACGAGCAGAATTTGGCTCGAAGCGGACAGCGGTGAGGCGCGGAACGGCATCTATCGCCTCACGGTATTGGGGCTTGGCGGTTGGCGCACTTGCGTTCCTCCTACGTCCACGTGCCCCAGCCCGTGCCAAGGGTGGTTCTCTGCTGGTCGCGGAGATCATGCCGGCAACTGAATAGCAACTACAGCAAACGGGCAAGCGGCGGATCCCCGTCGAAACGCACGGCCGACCGTGGTGATCTTGACTTGCCACTATAACGGCCAGTGAGTCGATTCCCTCGAAGGTTAGGTGGATAAGATCATGAATAGTAACAGAGAATTGATTCCGCAAGATGCATTCCTTTACATCTTCCGTCATCGGCAGCGGTTTCGGGAGGTGGTCGAGGGCCTGTGCAAAGGAGTCTACGAAGCTTACAGCTACTACGACGCGTTTCAAATGGATCCCGAGGATTGGACGGAGAAGGCGCAGAAAACGTTTGAGGGGATCTGGAAAGAGGTGGCTGATAACAAGGAACGCCTGCTGACTCTGATGGAAGCACCACTTGTTGCCATGCTCAGAACGCTCGAGGGCTGCGATTCGTGGAGAGACGGTTTGGAAAAAGCCCTTCTCGATATCAAAGCCTATCGACGAGATCGTCGACCACCTGAATCGCCTTGACCAAGTACCGATTCAAGAAGTGGTTGCAATCCTCGAATCACCAGCAGAGTCTGGCGGCGAGAAGGAGGCGTGGAAGGTCGCAAAGGAAGAGCGGGACCAGTGGATCTACGAACAAGTGATGGCTGGCGTGAAGTATCTCACGATCATTGTTGAGATGAAAAAAGAGCCTCTTGGCTGGCAGGCACTATCGTCAGTTCCAGGGATCAAGGCCGCGGCCAGAAGTTGTGCGACCGGATACGGTTTGCCACAGCCAGTACCACGGGCTCCGGGCCGGCCAGCAGGTTGATTGGCTCCACGTGGCCACTTTCTCAGTTTCTGCTTACTTTCCTCAGATTACGCTTCCGTTTTATTTGTCGATTGACCGGCTAGGATTTCGTACAGACGCTCGTGAGGCCGCTTCTAGCCTTGGCTGCGACAACTCATTCGTAGTCCTCCCGCTTCTGGCTGGCCTGGCATCGGCCGTTGGCAATACCCGGCGAGTAAGGTTGAAGACCGATTGGCCTGAACCTGCCATTATCTGGGCGGTAATAGTCGGGGAAAGTGGCTCTTTGAAATCACCGGCCCTGAAGCAGGCGCTTGCGCCGGTGGCGAAACGAGAGCGTGAGACTGCGAGAAATTATGAACACGAACTGAAGGTCTACGAGTTCGATGCGCCCAAGAAGGTGGTCTGAAGCCGAAGTGTCCGACGAGACAATGCGGGAAATCACTATCCTCTTCAGGAACCTCTGGACACTGGAACCGGAAAAGGATGAACAGGGCGATGAGCGACCCACCGACCTGCCCGTGACTTCGGACGCCAAGAAGGAGTTCATCACCTTTGTCAACCGCCACGGCGAAGAGGCGGAGGAGTTAACCGGCGATGAGGCAAGCGCGTGGAGCAAGTTGGAAGCGTACGCGGGTCGGTTGGCCCTGATTATTCACTTGGTTCGCTGGGCAACCGGCGCAGCATCGCCCGACGAGGTTGATGTCGAGAGTATCCGAGCCGGAGTGACCATCGTCGAATGGTTCAAACACGAAGTGAGGCGAGTTTACGCGAGCCTTGCGGAAACTGACGAAGAGCGGACCCGTCGGGAGCTACGGGAACTGATTGACAGGAAACGTGGCCGTATCACGGTCCGGCAATTGATGCAGGCCAGCCGACGCTACCGTGGAAACGCTGATCTCGCGGAAGGAGCCTTGGAGGGGCTGGTCAAAGTCGGATGGGGGCACTGGATCGTGGATACGCATAACGGAGGGCCCGGCCGCCCCACAAAGGTTTTCCAGTTGTTCCAAGCCGGTAACACAACTACCGCCCGACCAGGGAAAGATGAAGATGTGTTACCGTTACCGGCAATCAGATAGGGAAGGAACTACCCTGAGACGATCGAAGGAGGTGGCAGGATGGACAGTGTATTGACTTTGATGGACAAGGCCCGCGCGGCCGGACTGACCGTAACGTCCGACCACGAGCGATTGGTGGTCCGGGGTCCCAAGTCCGCCGGGGAGTTAGCTCAACAGCTGCTAGAGCGGAAGTCCGAGGTCATGCTCCTACTTCGTGTGCGTGCCAGGTTTCCCGCGATCGACTTCTCCAGTTGGGTTCTGAGGCCTGATGTCAAGGGTCGCATGGGGTGGGAACCTCCCGATCTGCCCGAGGAAAAGCGATGGTGGGCCCGATATCGATTCGAGGACCTGCCTCGACCGGAGGAATGGAACTAGCGAGTCAGCGGTCAATCGTTCGCTCGACGTTGATTCATATCTATTTACCGCAGGCATCATCTGCAAATCGAAGGGAGTCGAAAATGGCATCACCGAAATGTGTGAACTTGCGGGCCCGGTTCGGGAAACAGTATAAGGTCGAATTCGAAGAGTCGTACTTTGCCGAGCGTGGCGAAAACGCGCGAGTGGAAGATCTGTCGCTGATGATGATCCCCTGCCAGAGAGGCCACCACATCTTCCCCTGGGACGAGTCGACGTTGGCTGTGAGTCTCGACCGGGCGCCGAAGACGGCCCGGAAACTGCTGGAACTCGGCTGCAAAATGGCCCAGGATGGGGATGACGGCGCTACACTCATCTTTCCCGTCGAGCGGTTCGACGAGGTGGCTCGCATCGTGAAACCGAGACGTCGGCGGCGACTGTCGGCAGAGCAACGCGAAAAGAACGCCGAGCGGCTGGCGAAGTACGCCTTCACGGCCGCACGTTAGGTCCGTAAATCGACGCGCCAACGCGTTTCTTTGGGGAAGGGCGACTGAGGACACCCGGCATCGCGTTTTGGGGCAATTTACGACCCTGACGCGCGTGGTCGGCGAGAGAGGCAGCTGTGATGTTGACAGACGCCGAATCCGCCCGGTTCACAGACACGTGAGCATTCCGAAAGAAGGAGCATCCACGGGGAAGAGCCCCGAGACCGGCGTTTGGGAATGTCGGCGTCTGCTGCCATAACACCCTGTATTGCAAAGCTTTGTGATTCCCATCGCTCCTTCTCACCCTACGGAGGGGGCTTACTGACGGCATCCGGTTGCGCAAGTGTTGGTCGGCTGTCTCCCCCTCTCCGCGCGGCCAGGAGCCAATTCAAGCTGTTTGATGGGTTGTTCGATCTGCGGATCTGCCGATCGAGGACGCTCCAGGAGGAGCAGATCGGTTCCCGTCGCGTCGTGCGGAGGACTCAACTCGCGTCTCTGAGCAGGCGGTATATCGTCGGCCTGCTGAGTCCCGCGGCCCTGGCAATCGCTGAGATCTTCTCCCCTTCCTCGTGTAGTCGCTGGATCATTCGGACCTGCTCGATCTTGACCTTGATGCGGCGCCCCTTTGCAGATCCCCCCCAGGCCTTCCCCTGCGCCTTGGCCGCAGCCTGGCCGGCCCGGATTCTCTCGGCTCGGATCTCATTGTCGTACTCCGCGAACTGCACCAACATTCCCGCGAACAGGCGGCCTTCCGGTGTGTCCAGGCCCATGATGCCCCCGGCCACGCATACGAAATCCACGCTTCTCGCCCGCAGCTCATCGAACAGGGCCAGCATTTCCCGGGCTGTCCGTCCCAGTCGGTCAATCTTCCAGACGGCCAGTTTCGCCACTTTCCCGGCCCGGATGTCTTTCTCCAACCGTTGCCATCGTGGACGGTCCAGTGTCCGGCCCGTGAACTTGTCCCGGAAGAACTGGACGGGCAACTCTTGTGACTCCGCCCACCGTTTCATGTCCGGCATCTGGGAGCGGTGATTCTGGGCGTGGCTGCTGATGCCGTGATTGTCTCGGTGGCCGTCACGGCCAACACTCCTCATCAGGAGACGTAGCTGTTCGTTTCCGCGTCGACGAAACCCATTGATTCTTCGGAGATTGCAGGGGTTTCGTCGACAGCGTGTTACTGAGAGCGCCTGAAAACGTGGGTCGGGCGGGCGTCCTCATCGGCCGGCCCCACGGACTCCCCTCCGCCGAATCCGATCTCAACCAGGTTAATCAAGGCCTCCTCAGCCTTGCCAATGGGATTGTTGCCAAACACCATCTACGCGAGAGAGGCCTTTTTGTATATGTCATTTTGAGGCAAGGACTTGCGAAAAAACTAAGTGCCATTCGTCGATGTGACCGACGCGCGCTAATTGGTCCGCTGTCGCTCCGAAGAATCGGTCGTTTGATGAGGCATCCTAGTGGCTAGTCCACGACGCACGATCACTCGCGACGTTCCGGCGTTGTGGACAAGTCTGCACATTGCTGTCCGCGTGAACCGCTTGAATCGGTCCGACGGCGCTGGGCCCCCGGAAAACCTGAGTTGCAAGGAAAACTTGTGCATCTACTACCCGTTTGCCGCTATAATTGCTCTGGCACGTGGCGGCAATACTTCGACTGGTCTTAGCGGCCAGCGCCACCCACGAGCGACGTCGCAGGTTCTGGGACAAATCGAGTCGGGTGGTCGGGAGGGTTCGCGATGACTGATGACAATGACCATGAGCCTGAGACTCCCTTGTCACTGCTCCACGACGCGCAGGCGTATCTACAGAGGCTGCTGCGCCGCCAGGCACCCGACAGCGTGTTGAGTGAGGCGTGGGAGGAGTTTTACCGCGTGTACAACGAGCTGATCCGGCGGTTCGTGATCGCTCGGGGTATGCGCCACGCCGACGTCGACGACTGCCTCCAGGAGGTGTGGGGCGCGGTGGCCAAGAAACTGGTCGATTTCGAGCGTCCGAAGGGCCGCCCGGGCCTGCGGGCCTGGCTCTACACGTTGGTCCGCAACAAGGCCACCGATCTGATCCACCGCAAGGCCCGGCAGCCGGCCAAGAGCCTCGGCCAGCAGAGCCAGGCGCCGGCGGAGCCGCCCGGCAACGACCCCGACCCGGCCGACGTGTATGAGCGACAATGGGAAAGCGCCATGCTCCAGACGGCCATCGAGGAGTTGCGCACGGAGATCTCGGAGTTGAACTACCGCGTGCTGCAAATGCGGCTGCTCGAGGCCCGCGACGTGGCCGACGTCGCCCAAGCGCTCGACATACCCCTGGCTCAGGTCCGCTACCGCCAGCATCGCATGCTCAAGAAGCTCCGCGCCCGCATGGCCGTCTACACCGGGGAGCATTTCGGCCAGGACGGTTGACCGTCCGTCCCCTTCCCTTTCTCTCTATCCTTTGCGTCTTTGCGTGAGACCCTTTCCCCGGACCACGCCGCCGGCGAGCCGATTTTTTCCAGAATTCCACGCAACAAGCCCCGCCCGGCTGCGTTTCACCTGTAGAAACCGAGGCCCTCGACGGCGTTCCGTGGTGGAAGGCGGGGGGCCGAAGAGTCAAATCCCTTTTTACAAGGAGAAAGTACGATGCGAGACACGAGCAAAGTCGACCGAACGGTGGTAGTTGATGAGTTTCAAGAATTGTCGAAGCGAGAGATGGAGGACGTGACGGGCGGTTCTTGGGATCACGGAAAAAGCAAGGAAGATGGAGTGCGGGATATCGGTTTCCGCGTCAGCCCGGGGTACTGACGATGGTAGGTATGGTTGTCGTGGTGATCTTGACGACGTTTTGGTTTTAGCTCCAGACGTCCGTCTGCCACCTAACGTGCCTATTCTCACGGGACTTAACGCGTTTCAGGGACCGGAGAACGGCGAATACGGCGTCGCGTTGGCTCGGGTGAAACGGATGCCCACCTCGCAGACGCTTTGCGGGGCGAGGTGGGCTCCGATACCTGGCACCGGATCCCAGCCCCATCGGTCCCAAACCGGTGGGGCTTTCTTCTGCGCTGATCCCACCGGCCGACCGGTTGACGGCGACGGGAGCTGAAGATTTTTCCGAAATTCCGCGCAACAAACCCCGCCCGGCTGCGTTTCACCTGTAGAAGCGACGAACTGACCAACGGCTGAACGAATGACTCTCGGGGGGTGCCGGCCAGGCAACGACTTGCCGTGGCAACGGCGGCATCCTTCATCATTTGACGCCTAGCGTCGTTCAACTGTCGGGACCGGTCGGACCACGACCGATCGGGCGACCCGTCACGATGTTCCAACAACCTTCCACCTTAAAGGAAGAAACGATGAACCCCACCCGCAAGAGGAAAATACGCCGCCGGCCCCTGCGTTTCGAGGGGCTGGAATGCCGACGGCTTTTGACGGCCGCTTACGGCGAGTTGACTGGCGACCACTACGCCGATTGGGCCGCCGATGTTCCAGACTTTCAGGACAGCGACGTGATTGCGATCGCTGAAGGTGGATTGTTGGAAGCAGACAACCAGGGCGAGCAGCCGCTCAGTACGGGGATCGCGTCGATGGCCTACGACGATTTCGACGATTTCGACGATCTCGACGATTTCGACAAGCCGCCATTCGACCTTCCTGACCCAAGAGCTCCGCTACCCCCGACGAATTTTGAGATTACCGGACAAACAGGCCTCTCGATAACCTTACGCTGGCGGGACATTTCTACTGACGAACTCGATTTCCGACTCTTTCGGTCAGACAGTGTGGTTAGGTTGGTGACCAGCCCGGACGTGGAAGGTACCGGTGGCCTAGTTTCATACACGGATACAATCCCTTCTTCCGGCATCTATCAATACTATGTCGTGGCGCACAATGAATATGGAAACTCCTTCCGTGTCGGACCCGTGAGTAACCATGTGGCAGTCCCATTGGTGGTTCCGGCCTTAAGCAGCCGTGCGGGTGCCCCCGCAACCTTGTATCTCGATTTCAACGGCCATCATCAAACCTCGTTCTACGGGTGTACGGGTACCATTGTCGGTGAGCTGTGCGGCGACACCTGGGACTGGGTACCCGGCGTCACCACTTACAGCCATGTTTCTACGCCGCCCTTTGATAGGGACGGTATTGTTTTAGACGCTTTCGGTCTCCTCGACCCGTTCACCGATGGGGAATTGGACGCCATTCGGCAGATCTGGAATCTAGTCGCGGAAGATTTCGCCCCATTCGATATCAACGTGACGACGGTCAACCCCGGGAGCTTCTCCAATAAAGAGGCCTTGCGTGTCGCGATCGGGGGAGATTGGATGGACTGGTACGGGGAGTCCGCCCGCGGCTTGGCATTTACCGGCTCCTTTTACAACGGTGGTCCGAACATCGTCTATGCTTTTGCCCAGAACGGCTCCGGCACGAACTATTCACTCAAGTCCATCGCAGACACGGTGTCGCAGGAAGCGGGACATGCTTTCGGCCTCTGGCACCAAAGCCTCTACGATTCCGCCGGGAATAGGACAGACGAATATCACCCGGGTGACGGAAGCTGGGGACCCATCATGGGGGCGGGTTCACCAACCCTGTCGACTTGGCATAATGGCACTTCGAGTGTCTTCTACCCCGTGGGCTCTCCTATAGGTGTTGGAGGAGTCGGTTATAGCACGACCATCATCGGTTCCCGCTTTGTTGTCTTGCAAGACGACATGGTCCGCATCGCCCGCAGCGCCAATGGGTTTGGCTATCGAGGCGACGATCACGGCAACACCCTCAGCGACGCTACGCCGCTGATGCCCATGGGCCCCATGGTCGATAAAATGGTCCACTTAGGAGTCATTGAAAAGGCCGACGGTGTTTACTCCGACGAGGACGTGTTCTCGTTCACAACAGGCGGAGGCCCGATCGAAGTCGAAGTCGACGTGGCGCGCTACGGCTGGACGATCGTTGCCAACCTCGACGCCAAGGTCGAACTCCGCGACGAGGACGGCAACGTGCTGGCGACGAGCGATCCGGCCGGCACGCTCGACGCCGCAATCAGTCTCGACGTCGATGCCGGAAAGTACTACGTCGTCGTAAGCAGCCAGGGCGACTACGGGCGCGTCGGGCAGTACTGGGTCTCCGTCACGGCACCGACGACCTTGCTCGTTTCCACGCTCGTTGACGAGCTTGACACGGACTACAGTGCAGGCGACCTGAGCCTGCGCGAGGCGCTGCTATTGGCGGCCGGCAGCACTTACGGCGACACGATCCAGTTCGACGGCTGGCTTGCCGGGGGCACGATCACGCTCGACCCGTCCCTCGGGCAACTCGAGATTGACAGCAACGTGGAGATCCGTGGCCTGGGTGTTGAGCACCTGACGATCGACGCCGACGGCAACAGCCGTGTGTTCCACGTCGCCGACGGAGTTACCGCTACTGTCGCCGGATTGACCGTCACGGGCGGCACAACTTTGACGTATACGGGCGGCGGCGGGATCCTTAACGAAGGCGTGCTGACGATCGTTAACGCTGCCATCTCAGGCAACAAGGCCGAACAAGGCGGCGGCGGCGGCGGCGTCTACAACAGTGGTCAACTGACGATCAACAACACCACGATCTCGGACAACTGGGCGTACTTCGGCGGTGGGATTTACGACAAATATCTGCTGACGCTCACAAACTCCACGATTTCCGGAAACAACGCCGTTGACGACCACCCCTGGTCGGGTGGTTATGGTGGGGGCATTTACTCCCAGGCCTTTGGTGGGTGGTCGTCCATCGTCAATACCACGATCTCCGATAACTCGGCTGTTTATGACGGCGGCGGCGTCTACGACGTCACCTTTAGTACGTCTTCCGGGCTTTCGATCTTCAACTCCACGATCGTCGAAAACTCTGCCCATGACGAAGGCGGCGGAATCTACAACGGCTTTAACAACATCGAGTTGCGAAACACGATCGTAGCTCACAACACGGCGTCTTCTGGTTCTGGCCGCGACCTCAAGGGCGATTTCGACTCCAAAGGCCACAACCTTATCAGCGATGCCGGCGGGAGCACTGGCTGGACAAGCAGCGACATGTTGGGGTCCCATCCGAAGCTCGGGCCGTTGGAAGATAACGGCGGACCGACGAAGACGCACGCGTTGCAGCCCGACAGTCCGGCCATCGATGCCGGAGAAGGCATCGCCCTGCTGCCCACTGACCAGCGGGGATGGCCACGCATTATAGGCGGTGCCTTCGGTGCCCCGGCGATCGTGGACATCGGAGCGTTTGAGTTCGATCCCAGGCCGGATCTCATCGGTGTGGTGGTGGACGGGAGCGTCGCCACCACGGACACCGGCACCGGCACTGCCACCGGGACTGTCTTTGTGATGTACAGCCAAGAGAGTGTGTACAACCGCTTTGCAGAGAATCCCCCACAACCCGACAACAGCTATAGTTTGATCGTGGTGAAGTACATCGGCGGGCAATGGCATTACGACGACGGCTCCGGATACCACTCCTTCACACCGCGTAACTCGGACGTGCTGATTGCCGCCTTGGATTTCACCAATCACACGATCGTGGATCTTCAAGGCGCCAGCGGTGAGGACCATGGCGTCGCCATGGGCTATGCCAGCGGCGATTTGACCTTCTTGGCCGACCGCGGGAACGAAGTCCCCAACAACGGCGAGTTTACGGTGGAAGGGACCTACTTTGTCAAGAACAGCACCGCTGACAGTCCCACGGTCAGTATCGCCCCGACGAACAACGAGATGAGGGTCGCGAATGACGCCGTCTGGGCACAACTCGTCGGTCGGGAATCCCCCACACGCGAACGTTCGCTGGGGAAGATGGCCTGGCTGGCCGAGCAGGACGTCAGCGCGAAGAATCTGCCGTCAACGGTGACTGTGCGCTCCAGGGCAGCCGCTGTCGACCTGTTGTTCTCGTGATCGCCCCGGACGGCAGCAAGGACGCTCGCTGGGTCATCATGGGGATGCCCCAGCCAAACTCCACGGTGATATGGACCAGCGGGTGTTCGACAAGACTGCTTCCCTGGGTGCGGCGCCGCAGAAGCCAAACGACCTAGCCGCTCATGCGAGGCCACGGCCCTGGCCACGATCGCCCTGCACTACCGCGGGTGGCACGGACACTTTGCCGGAGAAGACGATGGCATTGGATAACGCTTCGTCGGCAAATGTGTCCGTGTTGCCCTGCAACAAGAGGATTGTGCTGTCTGCCGTGCGATGCGACAATACCGCCATATGTCCAAACGACGCATCTACGACGAAGAACTGCATGCCCAGTTCGTCACGTTTTCCTGCTACCGCCGGCGCCGGCTCCTGGATCACGCTCGGGCTCGACAGGTAGTGATGAGCCTTTTGGCGACGGAGTTGGCGACACACGAGGGAATCTGTTGTGGCTTCGTAGTCATGCCGGACCACGTCCACGCCATCGTAATCTCTACTCGGAAAAGAAAGCGGTCGAGAAGCTCCAATACATGCACTTGAACCCGGTCCGGGCCGGGCTGGTCGAAAAGGCCACGGACTGGGTCTGGAGCTCCGCCGGGTATTTCGAGCACGGCAATTCCGTCGGCGTGCCCTTGGAGTGGATCTTCTGAAATCCTCTCGTTGCTTCGCAACACGGACGCTTTGCCGAACAAGTCTCATCAAGTGGCAATGCCCTCTGCGGCAAAGTGTCCGTGCCACCCGCGCTGATCCCACGACGACAGGTTGACGCCGACGTGCAGAGAAGCTGAAAAGTTTTCCGAGATTCCGCGCAACAAACCCCGCCCGGCTGCGTTTCACCTGTAGAAACCGAGGCCCTCGACGGCGTTCCGTAGCGGAAGGCGGGGGGCCAAAGAGTCAAATTCCTGTTTAACAAGGAGAAAGTACGATGCGAGACACACGAGAAATCCAAACCGAACCAGTGCGGGGAGGAAAAAAGACCGAGAGCGAGGCGGGGGTGGAATTGAGGAGAAACCAGTTCCAGCCGGCCCCTGTAGCTGAGCTGGCCGGGGTTGTGGGCGGAGTGAAAGTGCAGGACACCAGTGTCGGAAGCGTGTACTCTACTGAACTCAATCTGAGAACTCTGTCCCAAATGCGGACAGGACCTGGTATCGCGAAAGGCGGAATGTAACAGGAGGACCTGAATAGGACCTGTACTCGGACCTGGTGCCAAACGGCTCTGAACAACTGCAACAACCATTGCACATGAACAGACGCGAGCCGTTAAGGCAGCAGTGAACTAACTGAACCAGTTCAGCAGACGCTGCAGTCTGATGTTGCCCGCTGAACCAGCTCGTCTGTGACGTTCGCGTAGACGCTGCTAGCCTGCCGACGTTGCGGCCTCTACTGTCCGTTGTCGCACGACTTGCGCGTTTCACGGGCCGGCGAGTGCCGAATACGGCGTCGCGTTGGCCCGGGTAGAACGGATGCCCACCTCGCGGACGCTTTGCGGCGGCGAGGTGGGCTCCGATACCTGGCACACCGGATCCCAGCCCCATCGATCCCAAGCCGGTGGGGCCTTCTTCTGCGTTGATCCCACCGGCCGACCTGTTGACGGCGACGTGCAGAGAAGCTGAAAGTTATTCCGAAATTCCGCGCAACAAACCCTGTCCGGCTGCGTTTCACCTGTAGCAACGGAGGCGTTTTGAACAAGCTTCGCGTGGCCGCAAACCAATCGGCGTGCCATGCGCAAGAGCGAAAAGAGGACGGGAAAACCAATGAGTTCTTCATCGCACGTGGAATTTGCAGTCGCCTCCCATGCATCTGATTGCGATACGTACTTACCGCTGCTGAAGAACACGCAAGCGTATTTGCGGTCGCTGCTGGAGCGGCAGGCCCCGGACACGGTCTTGACGGAGGCGTGGGAACATTTCTACCGCATCTATAACGGTGTGATTCGGCGTTTTGTGATCGCACACGGCATCCGCGACGCCGACGTGGACGACTGCGTGCAAGACGTTTGGAGCGAGGTGGCGGCGCGGCTGGTCGAGTTTCGCCGCCCACGGAATCGCCCGGGCCTGCGTGCCTGGCTCTACACGTTGGTCCGCAGCACAACGACCAATGTGCTGCGGGGCAAGGCCCGGCATCCTGCCGGAAGCCTGGACGAGGCGATCCGGGCGGGCGATGAGCCCAGCAGTAATGAGTCCGACCCGGCGGACGTCTGCCAGTGGCAATGGGAAAACGCGTTACTATCGACCGTGCTTGCCGAGTTGCGCAGCGAAGTGTCCCAGCGCAACTCTCGCTTGCTGCACATGCGCCTGATCGAGACCCGCAGTGTGGCCGAGGTGGCCGCCGCGCTGAGTCTGACGCGCGAGCAAGTCCGCTCCCGCCAATATCGCATGTTGCGGAAGCTCCGCGCGCGGATGGCCGTCTACACCGGAAAACACTTCGGTGAGGACGCCGTCATCTGAAGGTTCTTTTCCAGAATTCCGCTCTTTTTCAAGAATTCCGCGTCACAGGGAGCCCAGATCTGCGCTTCACCTGTAGAGACCGAGGCCCTCGACGGCGTTCCGTGGTGGAAGGCGGGGGGCCAAGGCAAATTCCTATTTACAAGGAGTACGTACGATGCGAGACACGAGCAAAGTCGACCGAACGGCGGTAGTTGATGGGTTTCAAGAATTGTCGAAGCGAGAGATGGAGGACGTGATGGGAGGTTACGTAATCTATGGTTGGTACTGGGATGCTAGGGGTGTTTTTAAGATGGACCGCTCTCCTGATTGTGATTACGGCGGGCTACGCCGTTAACTGTCGCGGGTGGCACGGACACTTTGCCGGAGAAGACGATACGATTGGATAACGCTTTTTCGGCAAATGTGTCCGTGTTGCCCTGCAACAAGAGGATGGTACTGCCTACCGTGCGATGCGACAATACCGCCATATGTCCAAACGACGCATCTACGACGATGAACTACATGCCCAGTTCGTCATGTTTTCCTGCTACCGCCGTCGCCGGCTCCTGGATCACGCTCGGGCTCGACAGGTAGTGATGGGCCTTTTGGCGACGGAGTTGGCGACACACGAGGGAATCTGTTGTGGCTTTGTGGTCATGCCGGACCACGTCCACGCCATCGTAATCTCTACTCGGAAAAGAAAGCCCTCGAGAAGCTCCAATACATGCACTTGAACCCGATCCGGGCCGGGCTGGTCGAAGAAGCCACGGACTGGGTCTGGAGCTCCGCCAGGTATTTCGAGCACGGCAAGTCCGTCGGCGTGCCCTTGGAGTGGATCTTCTGAAATCCTCTCGTTGCTTCGCAACACGGACACTTTGCCGAACAAGTCTCATCAAGTGGCAATGTCCTCTGCGGCAAAGTGTCCGTGCCACCCGCGCGAGCAAGTCCGCTCCCGCCAATATCGCATGTTGCGGAAGCTCCGCGCGCGGATGGCCGTCTACACCGGAAGACACTTCGGTGAGGACGCCGTCATCTGAAGGTTCTTTTCCAGAATTCCGCTCTTTTTCAAGAATTCCGCGTCACAGGGAGCCCAGATCTGCGCTTCACCTATAGATGCAAGAGACTCGACGCCCCTTGACGTGAAAGGGGACCTC
>SDBV01005829.1_pt1 | contig 17271 bp, 14 predicted proteins | sample 2277081 | NCBI WGS metagenome assembly SDBV01 (sample SAMN10402039, study PRJNA504765) | marine sediment metagenome | isolation source: marine sediment core GS10_PC15, 223 cmbsf | place: Arctic Ocean: Southern Knipovich Ridge | collected 2010 | reverse complement strand
GTGGTTTCGCCCGGGATCACATCAGGGCCCCGAGCCCTTGGGCGACGAGTACTCGATGAAGAGCTTGAACGATCAGCACGGCTATCTCGGCGTGCCGATCGATACTCCGTTGGAGGTCGGAGACATGGTTGCGTGCGGGATCTCCCATCCGTGCATGACCTTCGACCGATGGCAGCTCCTGTTGGTGGTGAATGACGAATACGACGTGACGTCGGCGGTCCGGACCTTTTTCTGAGGGAGCAGCCTGAGCGCATGTGGAAACGCCTGCAACGCGGTTTCGTCGCCCTTCTCGTCGCCGGCGCGCTCAGCGTCGTCGCCACGAGCATGGCACAGGCCAAGGTCCTTCGGGTGATCGTCGAGCACCGGAGCGATGTCTTGGGCGGTCGGTCGTTCGGTGATGCCGGTCCCTACGAGAAGCTCGTCGGCCGGGTGCTGTTCGTCTTCGACCCCGCCAATCCCTATAACGCGCGGATCGTCGATCTCGAGAATGCGCCTCGTAACGCTGACGGGATGGTCGAAGCGTGGGCGAACTTCGTCGTGCTGCGACCGAAGAACCAACCCCCAGGCGGTAGGACGGCATTGCTCGAGGTCAGCAACCGCGGCGGAAAGCTCGCCCTCTACTTGCTGAGCGCCGGATCGATGAGTCTCGACCCCACCACCGCCGAAGACTATGGTGACGGTTTGGTCTTCCGGCTGGGTCTCACGGTGATGTGGGTGGGATGGCAGCACGATATCCCCGAGCGAGATGACGCCCTTCGGATCCATATCCCCACCGCCACCGCGAACGGACGTACGATCACGGGACTTGCCCGAAGCGATTGGACCGTGGACGAGACAGTGAGCACCCTCGGGCTCGGTCACTTTGGACATCGGGCGTATCCTGTCGCCAGCTTTGACCACTCCGACAACGTGCTCACCGTTCGCGACGGTCGCATGGCGGAGCGACGCGTCGTCCCTCGGAACACGTGGCGATTCGCACGTGAAGCGTCGGGACGAACGGTCGAGGATTCCACGTCTATCTCTTTGGACGGCGGATTCCAGGCCGGCAAGATCTATGAATTGGTGTACCGTGCCCGCGACCCGCAGGTCGTCGGTCTCGGGCTCGCTGCCCTTCGCGACTTTATGGCCTATGCCAAGTACCATCCGTCGAGCCCCTTCCCGGTTGATCAGGGCCTGGCGATGGGCATATCGCAAACGGGACGCCTGCTGCGACAGTTCGTGTATCAAGGCTTCAATACCGACGAAGAGGGCCGACAGGCCTACGATGGCCTGCTCGTTCTCGTGGCCGGCGCGGGCCGCGGAAGCTTCAACCATCGCTTTGCCCAGCCGTCACGTGACGCCCATCGGTACAACGCGTTCTTCTACCCAACCGACATCTTCCCGTTTACCAGTCGCGACCAGACCGATCCCGAGACAGGCCGGACCGATGGGCTGTACGCTCACCCTCACCATCGAGCGCATTTCCCCAAGATCTTCTACATCAACTCGGGCTACGAGTATTGGGGTCGTGCGGCATCGTTGATTCACACCTCCCTCGACGGACGCCACGACGTGGACGCGTATGACAACGAGCGGATCTATCACATCGCCAGCGCGCAGCATTGGATGTGGCCGTTCCCGCCCCCGCCAGAGGCGAAGGTCGAAGGCACACCCATCTACCGTGGAAACCCCGTGGACTATGCACCGAATGCGCGTGCGCTACTCGTTCGCATGATGGATTGGGTGCGGGACGGCGAGATACCGCCGCCGAGCGAATATCCGCGTATCGGCGAGGGAACCCTCGTGCCCATTCAGCGCGTTGATTTCCCGGCTATTCGCGGCGTCGCATTTCCGAAGGTCATCCACCAGGCCCACCGCGCCGACTACGGGCCACGATGGACGGACGGGGTGGTGGATCACCAACCCCCGAAGCTCGGGAAACCGTTTGCCACCATGGTTTCCCAGGTGGATTCGCTCGGGAATGAGGTGGCCGGGCTTCGACCGATGGAGGTCTTAGCACCGCTCGCGACCTATGCACCGTGGAATCTGCGGATCGGCTATCCCGGTGGGACCGATGAGCTCACCCGGATCTTGGGCTCGTACATCCCGCTCCCGCGCACCGCCTCCGAACGCCGAGCATCGGGCGATCCTCGCCCCAGCATCGAGGAGCTTTACGGTGACAAAACCCGCTACCTGCGCGTCGCGAGAGAAGCCGCCCGGTCGCTCGTCCAGGCCGGATTCTTGTTGGAGGAAGACATCGATCGCGTGACGGCTCGGGCGAGTGCCCATTGGGACTGGCTCCACGCCAACTGAGCGAGCACCTTTGCTGTCACGGCGTTGCACTCGAACGCCCAAAGATGTACGTCATGTTATCGAGGTCGATGCTGGGGCGCTCGTGTATCGTGGTTTCGGCTAGATCCATCCTGTGAGAGGAAGTGGACCCATGAGAAGGCTCCCGGGTGCGTTCGCGTTGTCGCTCGTCCTGGCCGCCCCGGTCGCGGCGCAGACCCCTGCTTCGATGGCCGGGCGGTCGGCGGTCTACGCCCCGCACGGCGTCGTGGCTGCCGCGCAGCCGCTGGCCGCACAGGCCGGACTCAACGTCCTCGAGGCGAGAGGCAACGCGATCGACGCGGCTGTCACAACGGCCGCAATGCTGAATCTGGTGGAGCCTTTCATGAGCGGGATGGGTGGCGACCTGTTCGTCATCCTCTGGTCGGCCGCGGAGCAACGGCTGGTGGGTCTGAACGCCAGCGGCCGCGCCGGCTCCCTGATGACACTCGGGGAGCTCCGACGCCGCGGGCACGAGCGCATGCCAGGCCGCGGGGCCGAGCCGATCACGGTTCCGGGGGCGCTCTCCGGCTGGGCCGCCCTACTCGATCGCTATGGGACCATCACGCTGGCCGAGGCGCTCGAGCCCGCGATCCGAACGGCGGAGGAAGGCTTCCCTGTGAGCCCGGTCATCGCCGAGGAGTGGCCCGTGTTCGGACAGGCGCTCGACGAGTCCGGGCGGGAGACGTTCTACGTCGATGGGAAGCGCCCGCCCCGGGCGGGCGAGTGGTTCCGGAACCCGGACTTCGCCCGGACGCTCCGGACTATCGCGAGGGAAGGCCCCGAGGCCTTCTACGGCGGACCCATCGGCAGGCTTGTCGTCGAGCACGTCCAGAGCCTGGGCGGATTCCTCACCCTCGAAGACCTGCGGGCCCACCGCGTCGAATGGGTGGACCCTGTCTCCGTACCCTACAAGGGCTACCGGCTGTGGGAGCTCCCCCCCAACGGGCAGGGAATCGCGGCACTCGAGATGCTCCGCATCCTGGAGCCCTTCGACCTGGCCGCGATGGGTCACAACTCGGCGGAGTACCTGCACCACCTCATCGAGGCGAAGAAGCTGGCATACGCTGACCTCCGGCACTTCGTCGGCGATCCCGACCACATGGAGATCGACCCCGAGGCACTACTGAGCGACGAGTTCATCGCGGGCCGTCGCTCGCTGCTGGATCCGCATCGGGCCCTCGAGAGGCCCGCGCCTGGCAGCGCGATCACGGACAGCGAGACGACCTATCTCACCGCCGCGGACCGGCACGGCAACATGATTTCTTTCATCACGAGCCTGGCGGGCGGGTTTGGCTCGGGGGTCGTCGTGCCCGGCACCGGCTTCGCACTCCAGAACCGCGGCGTCGGTTTCAGCCTGGAGGAGGGCCGTCCCAACACCGTCGGGCCGGGACGGCGGCCCTTTCACACGATCATTCCGGCGTTCGTGACGAAGACTGGTCCGGACGGACGCGAGTCACCTTGGATGAGCTACGGCATCATGGGTGGCGCGCAGCAGCCCCAGGCCCACGTCCAGATGCTGCTGAACATGGTGCTCTTCGGGATGGACCCCCAGGAAGGTCTCGACGCCGCTCGCTTCAACCACCTCTCGGGGCTTTCGGTTGGGTTCGAGGAGCCGATCGGAGAGGAGGTTGTCGCGAAGCTCGTGGCCATGGGGCACCGCCCCCAAGACACGAGCGGCATCTTGGGAGGGCTCCCGGTGATCTTCGGTGGAGGCCAGGCCATCGTCCGCGCCGCGCGTGGCTACGTGGCCGGCTCGGATCCACGTCGCGACGGCCACGCGGCCGCGCACTAAGGTCTAATTATAAGGAACTGCTGCCACGGATTGATCTTTTGAGCACGGATTGTTCGGGACGGGTCCCGCCTGCCGTATCGCCCCGTGAGCCATCCGTGTCCAACAAAGATCAATCTGTGGCCGTTCTTCTTCATTTATCTGTGGCCGTACCTCACAGCCGCTTCGCCACCTCCTCACAACATCACTTCGGTGGCGCCTTCACCAATGGTCCACACCCGGCAATCCCGCGACATCCGCTCGATGGGGGTCTCGCGCATGTACCCCATACCGCCATGGAACTGCACGCAGTCGTACATCACGGCCTGGGCGACCTCGCAGGCGTGGGCCTTCAGCATGGCGACCTCGCGTACGCACTCCATTCCTTGCGCGTCGAGCCAGGCCGTGTAGTGCGTGAGCTGCCGCGCTGCCTCGACATTGCTTGCGTGCATGGCGAGGCGTTGCCGGATCGCTTCCCGATCCCAGAGGGTCGAATCGAAGGCTTTGCGCCCCCGCACATAGGCCAGGGTGAGTTCGAGGGCTTAGTGGCTTCACCGACAGCCGCCGCTGCGATGGCGATCCGCTCGGTCTGGAAGTTCGCCATCATAGCGTAGAATCCCTTGTTCTCGTCGCCCAACCGATGACTCACGGGAACGCAACAGTCCTCGAACACGATCTCCGCCGTATCCGAGCAGAGCCATCCAATCTTCTTGAGCGCGCGGCTCACTCGAACGCCCGGCCTCTGGCGCTCGACTATGAACATGGAGAGCCCACGGCTCCCTCGGGCGTCGGAGTCGGTCCGCACCGCTGTGAACAGGAGGTCCCCATGCAGGCCGTTGGTGATGAACATTTTGGCGCCGTTCAACACATAATGATCGCCGTCGCGCACGGCCCGCGTGCGAAGCCGGGCGATGTCGGACCCCGCATCCGGCTCGCTGACGGTGATAGCGCCAATAGTCGTGCCAGCGATGATGCCCGGCAGGAATTGCTCTTTCTGCTCGGGAGTACCGAACCGCGTGAGGTGGGGCACTGCCATGTCGGTGTGCGCGAGCACGCTCCCGGTCAGTCCGCCGAAGGTGGATTGCCCCAATTCCTCTCCGAGCACGACGCTCGCCATGGTATCCAGTTCGCTTCCCCCGTACTCGGAGGGGATACTCATCCCGAAAAGGCCGAGCTCACCCATCTCCCGGAAGACGTCTCTCGGGATGCAGCCGGCCTCTTCCCAGGCGTCGCCGTGGGAATGACGCGCTCCGCTATGAAGCGGCGAATTTGCTCGCGGATCATCCGGTGCTCGTCGCTGAAGTAGGGGGAATCATCCCGTAGCAACATGGCTCGTCGGCTCCTTATCAGCGTGCCTCGACAGGCGGCAGGTAGCGGGCCGGGTCCTGCGCCTCTCGCCTACCGACTCACCACTCACCGCTATGTCAGCACCTGCTCGTACACCCGCATGAAATTGGCACCCATGACCTTTCGTACATCGTCGCTGTTGAAGCCGCGCTTGGTCAACTCATTGGCGATGGTGTGCATCGTCTCGGGGTTGTCGAGTTCCTCGATAAAGGGCGGCCAGCGAACATCCACAGCAGGGTGGAAGTGGAATTGCTCGTGAAAATCCCAGAACGCTTTCTCCGTCGGGAAGGAAACGCGCCACCCTCCGATGCTCGAATCTGTACCGATTCCGACGTGGTCGACGCCGACGAGGTCAGCGACGTGCACGATGTGGTTGATATAATCGTCAAGAGTTGACCGCGTTTTCTTGCTCACGAAAAAATTGACGGTGGTGACGCCCATCACGCCACCTCGGGCGGCCAGTGCGCGAATCTGATCATCCCGCTTGCATCGTGGGTTGTCTAAGAGCGCACGGGAGTTGGTATGCGAGAAAATGGGCGGCTTCTCAGACACCTCGATGGCATCCATCGTCGTTTGGTAGCCCACGTGTGAAAGATCGACGAGCATCCCCAACTCGTTCATCCTCTTGACCACCTCGACGCCGAAGTATGAGAGCCCCACGTCCTTGCGCTCGGTGCATCCCGCGCCGAGTGCATTCAGAGAATTGTACGTGAGCTGAATCTGGCGAATACCGAGGTTGTAAAAGAAATCGACGTTCCTGATGTCTCGGACGAGTTGCGTGGCGTTCTGGAATCCGATCATCACCGCCAACTTGCCAGTCCGCTTGGCCTCGTGAATGTCCTTCGCCGTGCGAACGTGAATGATGTGATCCGGGTTGTCGGCAAAGTTCCGATGCCAGCGGGCGACGTCCTGAACGGCCCGTTCGTATCCAAACGTTGGATTCCCCGCACTTCCGAGAGTCGTCTCGATCATGGTGAGGCCGGCACGGCGAATCTCGTCGCGCCCCTCATCCCCAAGCCGGAGGCCGCCCAGCGCATCGATCCAGATGTCCTCGTTCTGAACCGGACCTGCCGCGGGTGCGGGAATGGCCGCCCCCGCCCCAGCGGTGAGACCCAGCGCCACACCACTGGCGCCAGCAGTTTTCACAAAGTCCCGTCGCGTAATCGACATTTTCTTATTCCTTTCGCGCTAAGGTCTAATTAGGGAACTGCTGCCACGGATTGATCTTTTTGAGCACGGATTGGTCGGGAAGGGTCCCGCCTGCCGTATCGCTCCCGTGAGCCATCCGTGTCCAACAAATATCAATCCGTGGCGGAGATTCCTTTTTATCTCGGGAACCGAACGATATCGTTACGGAGAGGCGTCTGGCCCACGCGTCGTTGACCGGCTCCGACGCTACACGTATCGCTTATCGCCGAAATCTCGCACTTGCCAAACCATTCGAACGCGTTGTGGGTATACGGAAGCCCCTCGGCACCGAGAGGAGAGTTCCGATCGACGAGATGGAAGTGTAGGTGGGGCCCACCGGAGTTTCCGGCGTTCCCCACAAGGCCCAATGTCTGACCGCGGCGCACGTAGTCTCCTTCCTTTGCGCGTAGACTTCCGGGTTGAAGATGCGCATACAACGCGTACCGCCCGCTCCCGAGATCCAGAATGATGTGATTCCCGATCGCCGTGGTGATGTTGAACACTTCGGGTCGTGACGTTACAAACGGCGTGTTCTCGGGCACGCCGTTGTAGGCCGTGACCACGGTTGCGTCGGAAACGGCGATGACCTCCTGCCCGTGACCGGCGTAATTCTCGTTCTTCGTCGAGTCCCCGGCGAAGAACCTCCCTTCGCGATCCAGCAGCATGTAGTCGATGGCGTAGCGCTGGGCCAGTCCGGGCCGGCCGCCGTGAGGAATCGGCGTGCGCCGATGGCCCGACGTATTCGATGGCCCGTTGAGCGCGACCCACGGTCCCCCTTTAAGAGGTGGGCCGATCTCAATGACCTCTGTGCGTGGAAGCACTTGCGTGTCGAAATCCACCACGTCGGTAAACGAGCTGTCGCTGCTCTCTACCTCGAAGGTTACCTGGTGATGGAGCTTCTGGGGCACGGGTTGGCCGGCCTCTACGGGTATGTACATGTATACCATGGCGTGCGAAGCCGCCCCGATTCCGGGTCGCTCGTCCGGGTCCAGGGAGAGCCCGGGGCGGTTGATGTTGTCGATGAGATCCTGTCCCTCGTAGGCGATCAAAGCTGATCCCAAGCGAGACTCAGCGAACACCTCTACTCGTTTCAGGTGCGCCGTGCTCGCCATGTAGTTGATAACGTCCAGCTCGTAGATGAGGTAGTGAGTGCCGTTCGCCATGATGGGAGCCGGAAGCATCCGGACATCAATGGCGATGGGAAGTGGAAACGGCCTTGTGGACTGAGCGACAGCGGGTTCACGGAATGCCACGCTCACGGCGAACAGTTCAAAGCCAATAGCCCAGCGAGTGAAGTGCATGAGTTTTTCCCCTAACGAGATGTGGTCATTGTCTGTGCCACCCCGGTCCGCGTAGCACTCTTCCTCGCCGCGCGTCCGATGGTCCCTATCGCAGATTCACCGGTAGTGTGATGTGCGTCGGGTACGACGTCGAGCGGTAGACGCGCTGGGTCGCGCTCCGGAAATCCTCCGGCTCCGCCTTGAAGATGTTCGGAACGAACGTCTGCGGGTTGCGATCGATGAGCGGGAACCAGGTGCTCTGGATCTGGACCATGACCCGGTGCCCCTTGAGGAAGCGGTGGTTGCGGTCCCGGAGGCTGATCTCGTATTCGGTGACGCGGTTGGGCACCACCGGTTCGGGCTCTTCGAAGCTCGAGCGGAAGCGCGCCCGGAACACCTCCGCGGCCGCGATCATCTGGTAGCCGCGCAGATCCCACTGTTCGTGGTCCTCGGGGAACACGTCGATCAGCTTCACGACCCAGTCGCCGTCGCTTCCGGACGTGGAAGCAAACAGGTGCACGATCGGTTCGCCCGTGATGGCGAGGTCCTCCTCCAGCGGTTCACTCACCCAGCTCAACACGTCCGGGCGCCCGTGCACGAAGCGCTGGTCCTGGAGCATCCACTCCTGCCAGCCCCACGGGTAGAGGTAGGGACGATAGCGGAACGGCACCGGGTTGGCGGGATCGGACACGTAACTGTCGAACGCCCGCTCGCTGGCGGACTCGGGAGGGTCGAAGGAAACTCGACCGTCCTCGCGGAGGTAGAGGTTTCGAGGCTCGATCCCCTCGCGCGGCGGCCACTCGTCGTAGGTCTGCCACTCATTGGACCCCATCTGGAAGGTCAGCGCCTCGCCAAACGGCAGCTCGCCCTTGTCCTTGAGCCAGTAGGTGAACCACTTGACGTGGATCTCGTCGCGAAAGTGCCGCGCGGTTTCGCTTCCGAGGTCGAACGGCCCGAGCGTTCGCCCGGTTTCCTCGAAGGTCCAACCACCGTGGGACCAGGGGCCGAGGACGAGGACGTTCTGATTGTTCTCGTCCTTCTTCTCGAGCTTCTTATAGACCTGAATCGGACCGTAAAAGTCCTCCGGGTCGTACCACCCGGTGACGTTGAGTGCCGGCACCGTGACCTCGTTTATGTGTGGGAGAACCCCGCAGATCCCGTAGCGCCATGTGTCGTCGTGGATCGGGTGCTCCACGTAGGTGTCCCAGGTCGGCGAGATGCCGTGCAAATACGTATCGTTGATGTTGGACAGCGGTCCGACCTCCAGGAACCACTCGTACTCGTCCCGCTTGTCGATGTATTCCTGGCGCGCCGACTTCCAGGTGTCGAGACCGACGGCCGCGGCAAAGGCGTAACTGAGGCGAAAGGCCCCGTTGTGGAAGAAGTCGTCGCCGATGAACAGATCGGCACAGGTTGCTTGGGGTGATACGGCCCTCAAGGCCGGGTGGGGGTCGAGCATCGCCCGCGTGGACAGGAAGCCGCCGTACGAGATGCCGAGCGTACCGACCCGGCCGTTGTTGTTCGCCACGTTGTTGACCAACCACTCGATGGTATCGTAGAAGTCGGTGGACTCGTCGATGGCGGCAGGATCGTCCGGGTCTCGCTGGGGCCTCAGGGGCACGTGCTCGCCCTCCGAGAGAATTCGTCCCCTGAGGTCTTGGAGGGCGAAGATGAAACCTTCCTCGAAGAACTCCGTGTAGTAGCGGAGTCGGCTACTGTATTCCTGCTCGCCGGGGTTGGCGAGGTACGGGGTCCGCTCCAGGATGATCGGCAACGGCTCTTCGGCAACGCCCTGTGGCCGGTAGATCTCCGTGTGTAGCTTGACCCCGTCGCGCATAGGGACCATGACGTCGATCCTCGGCTCGAAAACCTGGCTGAGGTCGGGCAGCTCCCGGTCTCCGAGCTGGTATGCCGGCGCGGAGCTCAACCCTCTCGTCACACCCGTCACGGCGCCGCGTTCCTTTTCGCCTGTTGTCTCATGGCCTCCGCCCTCACAGCCGAGTACCGAGAAAACTGACGTAATCCCAACAAAACCCAACGCAAGAACCCACGATCTGGATCTCATGACAATCTCCTGGACCGGACTGTCCGCGGATCGACGCCTGTGATGAGATCGCGGCGCGGAAACATCCACACTGCTTTCACAGTTTCAGCGCGTCCTGACTGGCAGACGAATGTGAGAGGGAAATGCTCTTGAGCGGTAGACACTCTGCCTTGCCGTCTGGAAGTCTTCCACCGTAGCCTCGTAGATGTTGTCCACGTAGGTCTGCGGGTTCCGGTCGATTAGCGGAAACCAGGTGCTCTGCACTTGCACCATAATCCGGTGTCCCGCCTTGAACGTGTGATTCCGTGATCTCAGGCTGATCTCATACGCCGTCACCTTGCCCGGCATCACGGGCTCCGGTGTCTCGTAGCTGTTCCGATACCGCGCCCGGAAGACTTCCCCGGCCACCATGAACTGAAAGCCGCTCATGTAGGGCTCAGGCTCGTAGGTTTGCGGGTAGACATCGATGAGTTTCACGATCCAGTCGCTGTCGGAACCGGTCGTCGCGGCGAAGAGGTGGGCAATGGGCTCACCGGTGAAGGTGAGGTCTTCCTCCAGAGGCTCGCTCACGTAGGTGAGCACGTCCGGCCGCCCGTCGGCCAATCGCTGGTCTTCCAGTTGCCACTCGGGCCAGCCATCGTAGGTGATGGGCCGGTGCCGATAGGGAACCGGGTTGTCCGGATCGGAGAGGTAGTCGTCGCGGGCGGCGCTTCCCGCTTCCGATGGTGGGGCAAACGCGAGTCTTCCACCAGCATGCAAGTAGAGATTCCGCTCCTCGATTCCCGTCGCTGGCGGCCAGGTCTCGTACTCCTCCCAGATGTTTTCGCCTGTGCGGAAGGCTAGGACCTCCGGGAGGTCGAGCTCTCCTTTGTCCTTCAGCCAATGGGCGAACCACGGCGCGTGGATGTTGTCCCGGAACCACTCGGACGTGTTGCTCCCGAAATCGATCGCGCCCAGGAGGCGGCCGTCCGGACTGAAGGTCCAGCCGCCGTGATACCACGGACCGATCACGAGGTAATTGATCCCCTGCTCATCCGTCTGCTCGTACTTCTTGTAGACCTGGAGGGGGCCATAGAAGTCTTCCGCGTCGTACCAGCCCAACACGCTGAGTGTGGGCACCGTCACCGGTTGGATGAACGGCAGGACACCGCACATCTCCTCGAGCCAGTAGTCGTCCAGGTTGGGATGCTCGGTGAAGGCATTCCAGCTCGGCGCCTCTCCGTGCAGGATGTTCTTGTTGATGTTGGAGAGCGGACCCAGCTCCAAGAACGATTCGTAGTTGTCGTACCGGCCGGGCAACTCGCCTCTCTGCATGTCTCGCTCCATGGACGAGATCCACCCAAAGGCGTACTCGAGGCGGAAGGCACCGTTGTGGTGCCAGTCATCCCCGATGAACATGTCGGCGCAAGTGGCCTGCGGTGATGTTGCCCGCAGCGCAGGATGGGGGTCGACAAGGGCCCGGGTAGTCAGAAACCCTCCGTAGGAAATTCCCAGCGTACCAACTCGGCCGTTGGTGCGCTCGACGTTGTTGACCAGCCAGTCGATGGTGTCGTAGGCGTCGGTGGATTCATCGGTGGAGTTGGGGATGGACCGGTCCCGCATGGGGCTCAGGCTGACGAACTCCCCGTCTGACGCACCACGGCCTCGGGTGTCCTGAAAGACGAAAATGAAGCCTTCTTCAATGAGCGCGGGATACATCCGGAGCATGGCGGTGTACCCGTCGGGAGTCTGGTAGAGTCCGTACGGCCACCGCGTGAGTATGATGGGCAGCTCTTCGGACTGGTCTCGCGGCCGGTAAACCTCCGTGTGAAGCTCTATCCCATCCCGCATCGCGATCCGGACGATCTCTTGATCAAAGAGCATCGTAAAATCCGGACCTTCGGTGTCGCCCCTTCCCAGCGCGTAGTTCATCTCGAGGTTCGACTTCGGCACGCGCGCCATCGGATGATCCAGCCGGTCTCCTTGACTCGTGGCCGGCACGACGTCCCCCGTGCCGGAGCACGCCATGAGCGAGGTGAGAGTGGTGGCGAGTACGAACGGAAGTACGGTTCGGGTTCGAGTGTTAATCGATTGCATGGTGGTCTCCGCTACCGCTCGAAGATGTAGGTCATCGAGTCGAAATCCAGGGTCCAGGAGGCATATTGACGCAGGAATCGGTGCGAGAGGAGTCCGTCCTGGATGTATCCTTGCGCCCAGTGGCTCTCCGGCGGGCGCGAGCCGTATTCCCCCTTCGTGTCCGTCTGCACGAGGCTTCCGAGGCCGACCGACGCGATGGTGAAAAACCCGCTGGCCCATTTGCCTCCGCCGCCTCCGCTGCCTTCCTCTGGGATCGCAGTCTCGGGGACGGGGATGCCAACGTACTCGAGGGTCTGAATCGGGGCGGTGAACATCGCGTCCGAGGCCAGACCGGAGTCCATGAAGAAGGTGAGGCCATCCTTGTCGTTCAAGCTTCCCCGGGCCATCATCAGATGGGTCGCATCCAAAACGAACGGAATCTCCGCCGCGATCGCGCCCTTCAGCTCGTCCCGCAGCCTCCGTCCGTTCTCCTCCGATCGTTCCCGGAGGACCAGCCGTTCGTTTTGGTAATCGACGGTGCCGAGGAACTGCCGCATGGTGGCGGTACCGATGATGCCGCTCAGGATGTGCTTCTCGGGCTCGAAGGAGAACCGCTTGGTGGCGAGGATCATCACCGGCACGTTGTGCATGGTCACACCACCGAGTTTTACCCGGTCGACTTTGCCGAAGCCGATCTCAGCCTGGCGCCCCCCACCGAACGATCCCATCACGGAGGCCACTGACTCGATACCCATGGCCTCAGCGACTTCATCGTCGATGATGAGGAGGTCACCCCCGGTATCGAAGAGCACCTGGAGCGGGATGCCGTTCACCTCGATGGTGAACACGGGGAGGGGATCGGTCGCGATGAAGGGCACGATCGAAACCTTCTCGTCGTTGTGCCACTCAAGGCGATACGGATTCTCGTCGAAGACTCCCGCAAGCGTGGCGTTGGGAAGTTGCACTCCGGATGGGAAGTCGATCGCCTTGATCTTGTCGAATCGATCTTGTTGGTAGTAGGTGAACATCTGCCTCACCTTGGCCATCACCTGGGCCTGCACGTCCGCTTCCGTCGCCTCGATGAGCCGGTCGTAGAGCTTTTCGGCCTCACTATAGTCGGCCGTCAGGTACGCCAGTTTCGCGGCCAACGAGAGCGCCTCGTCCGACGGCTCGGCGTCAGCCAGCGGCGTGATCACCTCCTTGGCGCGCCAGAATTCGCCACTTTGGAAGAGGAGCTGTCCGTATGTGAACCGATTTCCAGGGTCCTCGGGAGACCGCTCGAATCCTCGCTTGGCTTCCTGGAGCTCCGCCAGGATCTCTCCGCGCGTCTTTTCTCCTTGGCGCTTCCTGGTCTGCTCAGACAACGTGTCGTCTTGAGCTACGGACATGACCGGCCAGGCGAGAAGCAGGAGTATCGAAGCAGTGTTGGCCCAAGCTAACGCCTTCATCGCACTCTCCTTTCGTGATATGCGCCATGGCGCAACATGTCTTTGCCGGACTGGTCATCCAGCACCTGCTGATAAATCCGGAAAAAGTTGCCGCCCAGTACTTTCTGGACGTCCGCGCTCAAGAAGCCCCGGGGGCTAGGCGGCGACCCCTTTGCGGTCGACTTCCTGTTGCAGTCGGCGGAGCCGTAGCTCATCGGCGATCAACGACGGCATCCCGCACAGATAGCAGTCGTTGGGGAGCGCGGCGGGGTCGAAGGCATCGACGCCGTGCTTCAGACGGATATCCGCGATCTTCTTCACGGTGTCCACGTACCACTCCGCCTTTGGCGCGCGAAAGGCCGAGTATCGGCTTCCCTCCACGGGACTCCACACCAGGGGTATGGTGGCGATCCCCCGCTCCGACAGCCACTCCACGCCCTCCAGAAGGCGTTCCTCGGGTTCCATGAAACCCGTGACCAGATGGGTGCTGACCCGCCTCGGTCCGTAGACGTCGGTCGCCACTTCGAGGGCTCGCAGCCATTGATCCCTTCCTTGTACCCGGCTCTTGCCCGGACAGTAATAGTCGAACAGAACGGGATCCCAGACTTCCAGGTTGTAGGCTACGGAGAACACTCCCTTGTTCTTGTGCTCCTCGATGCTCCGTAGATCTTTGTCCTCGGGTGCGGTGCGGATCACATTGACCGGAATGTCATCCCGCTCCAACGCCTCCTGCATGGCCCGAATCACATTGAGGACCATTTCATCTTCGCGGTCGATGACTTCGCCCGTGCTCTTCGTGCGCCGGTTCATGTACCCACCCGTGAGCAGGATGTGTTTCACAACTCCTTCGCCGAACGCGGCTCTGGTGGTTTGTACGATCTGCTCATAGGTACGCTTGGAAACCTGGAGATCGTCCTTGGTCCACTTCATGTTGGGGACGATGTTACAGAAATGGCAGCCGTTATCGTGGCTCCAGTACATACAGAACGGCGCGTAGTTCAAGACGAGGCAATCCTGTCCTCGCTTGGGAGCGATACGCCGCATGATGACGTCGGGTGATACCTCTCGGCTGTAGTATTTCGGCCTCGGGATATGCCGACACTGCATGACGTATTTCCCGTCCTGCTTCAGGAGCATGACACCGTCTTCGACCGTGCAGAGCCACCGGGAATCCCGGTTCTCTCGGACTTGAACGATGCTGTCCATGGGTAGGAGCAACTCTTCGGGCAGATAGTAGGTGTGGTCGCCAATATTCCAATCAAAGAGCCATCGCGATTGCTCGCGATAGACATCGCAGACGCCTTCGAGCGCGGATTCGTCAAAGCGCAGGCCGTCCGCCAGGAGACTGGCCTTGACCCAGATCTCCTTTTCCAGACCCGCCGGGGTGGGGTCGAGAGGAGGCGTGACATGAGGCGCGTTGGGATCCTTGGCATGATACGTCGTTTCATGCCAGGCCTCCCATTTTTCGTTGATGTCGGCAAACAGATCCGTTGCCTGCTTCCGGGCGTCGGCTGTGGTCACCATGCTGGTCTCCCCGAACGTTCCGTTCTCGGTGTATTAACCGGCCACCGTCGCGCCATCCTTGTGGCGGACGTTCTCGCGGATGTACTGCACGATGGAGTCGGTCCGCGATCCGCTCCTGAAGACTTCATCAATGCCCATTTCCTTCATAACCGGGATGTCCTCGGGGGGAAACGAGCCGCCCGCGATCAGGAGGACGTCGTCCAAGTGATGCCGCGCCATCTCCGCCACGATCTCGGGTGTATACACGAGATGCTCGCCCGACAGATAGCTCACGCCGATGACGTCCGCGTCCTCATCCACGGCGGCCTTGACGATCGTCGCCGGCATCTGGAACATCCCCAGATACACCACCTCCATGCCGGCCTCTTTGAGGAGTGAGGCGACGACCCGGGCGCCCCGGTCGTGGCCGTCCAAACCCACCTTGCTCAAGACGACCCTGATCTTCTCGTCACCCATTGGCGGCGGCTCCGTTCCGTACGGTTCGGGCAAACGGCGAGTCGATGATTTCCAGCGGATCATAGGAATAGCCGTAGGCCTCACGCACCGTTCCCAACAGCTCGGCGGTGGTAGCGTAGGCGCGCGTCGCGTCGATCATGGCGGGGATCGTATTCCGCCCAGCCGCGGCGTCGTGTCGCAGACGTCGGATGGCGTCGTTGAGGCTCTTCGCGTCCCGGGAACGTTTCAGCTCGCGGGTGGCTTCGATCTGCTGCTGGACACTTTGGCGTGACACCCGCTGAGCGCCAAAGGGCGTAGTGGTCTCGGGTTCGGTGGTGAAGATGTTGACGCCGACGACGAGTTTCTCGTTGCGGTCGATTTCCTTTTGGCGCTGCAGGGCCTCGCGCTTGAATTGGGTGTCCAGCCATTCGGATCGGATGGCCTCCTCCATGCCGCCTAGCTCCTCGACCTGCGTCATGATCTTGGTGGCCTCCTCTTCCATTTGGTCCGTGAGGCTCTCCACATAATAGGATCCACCCAGCGGATCCGCCACGTTGGTGACGCCGGTCTCGTACGCCAGAATCTGTTGTGTCCGCAAGGCCTGCTGGTGTCCCTGTTCGCTCGGCAAACACATCGGTTCGTCGTAGGAACAGCAGTGCAGTGACTGCACTCCGCCCAGGACGGCGGCCATGGCCTGGTAGGCGATCCGCACCAGGTTGTTCAAGGGCTGTTGGGCGCTGAGGGAGCATCCCGCGGTGTGGACCGCAAAGCGGAATTGCATCGACCGGGGATCCTTAGCTCCGTACTTCTCTTTCAAGAGGCGCGCCCACATCCGCCGGGCGGCGCGGATCTTGGCGACCTCTTCGAAGAGGTCGATGTGACAGGACACGTAGAAACTGAATCGAGGTGCGAACTCGTCGATAGTCAGTCCGCGGCGAAGCAGCTCGTCGATGTAGCACATGGCGATGCCCAAGCCGAACCCGATCTCTTGAGGGGCGGTGACGCCCTGCTCCCGGATGTCGTACATGTTGACGGTGGTGTGGTACCATTTCGGCATGTGCTCAGTGCAAAACTCCATAACATCCGACCCGAGCTTGATCGACAGATCCAGCGGACAGGCCGGCTTGAAGCCGCAGTACCGAAAATGGATCGGGTCGTTCTGAATGGATCCGCGTAGGCGGCTGATGTCGAACCCGTTTTGCTGGGCGAGGGCCACATACTGGGCCATAGTGGGCGCCGCCGCGGTGGAGGCGGTGATCAGCGACCAACTTACCTTGTCGAGGGGGATATCGCCGACCAAGGCCTCCATGTCCTTGATCGATGTGATATTCACGCCGGTGAGGCCGACTTCGTTGACCGCGAAGGGATGGTCCACGTCCAAACCCATTTCACAGGTCACGTCGGCGATGGAGTTGAGCCCGGTACCGCCTTGCTGATAACAATAGGACAGCCGCTCGTGTGTATCGGCCGGTGACCCGAGACCGACCACCTCGCGCCGGGTCCAATACCGACCGCGGAACATGTTCCGGTGGAGGCCTCGCGTGTATGGGTAGCTGCCGGCGTCACCGATGTCACGCTGATAATCCTCGCCGGCGCGATCCTCAGGGGTGTAGATCTCCTTGACTTCATAACCCGACCACGTCCGGTGATGTTGCGGCTTCTCGTAGTACGCTTTGAGACAGTCGTCCCAATTGACGTCACGCTGCGCCGGGGGAACCTCGGGTGCCGTTTCGTTGCTCATCGACCTACTCCCGATTTCTCGCAATCAACGAGATATTGTCAAATGTTGTGGATCGCGGTTTGATCAAGCGGCAACCTTTCGATCCGTTTTCTCTCGGTCAGTTTCCTGCATTCCATCTCTGAACCGTGCTCCTGCCAATACCAGGGGTAGAA
>SDBV01005828.1_pt1 | contig 17272 bp, 15 predicted proteins | sample 2277081 | NCBI WGS metagenome assembly SDBV01 (sample SAMN10402039, study PRJNA504765) | marine sediment metagenome | isolation source: marine sediment core GS10_PC15, 223 cmbsf | place: Arctic Ocean: Southern Knipovich Ridge | collected 2010 | reverse complement strand
GGCGTCTGGCTTTGTTTTACATGGCGAAAACAAAGCCCGACTTCAATCGTTTTGGGCAAGCTACCCTCGCTACACTTCGGCAAAACGATTGAAGTCTGGCTTACAGCCAGACGCCCCCTTAACTCCCTGAAAGGACAAAAAATGACAAGAAGAAAGAAGAAAAACCAAGCAAAGACGATGGCTTTAACAAAAAGAGACAAAGCGATTATCTTTTCCGTATATGAAAACCGCTTCTTAAGGCGTGACCAAATACAGAAATTGTATTTTGCTGGAAAATCTCTTCCTGCCTGCAATATGCGCCTTAAGAAGCTCTATGAGAACCGATTTCTAGAAAGAATCATTAGGCCCGTAGCTTACGGCTCAAGCCAATCCGTATATGCATTAGACAAAAACGGTGTTCAGGTTGTGGCAAAGCTCATCAAAAAAGAGCCTTATCAAATCGACTGGAACAGAGATAAAAACAAAGTAAGATTTCTTTTCTTAGACCATACCCTCCAAATATCGGAATTTAAGGTAAACCTTAACATTTCGTTAAAAAATCCTGAAATAGACCTTAATTTCTACCAAAGAGAAAACAAATCGCTCAAAAGGAGGGTTTTAGATCCCCGGGGGATAAAGAAATACCTTGTCGTTATGCCCGACGCTTTCCTTGGCTTACAAAACGACAAAGGCAAGTATTACTTCTTTTTAGAAGTCGACATGGGTACTGAAACATTAAAAAGGTTTCAGGAAAAAGTTATTGCCTACAAGGAGTATTGGAAGTCAGGCAAATACTTAAAAGACTATGGTTTTAATCATTTCAGAGTATTAACGATAGCGAAAAGTGAAAAGAGGATATTAAACCTTCTTCTTGCTTCCCAAAAGAAAGGCGCAAAGAACATGTTTCTTTTCACAACTTTTTCAGCCATTGAAAAGAAAGGCATGTTTTACCCCATTTGGATATCCCCGGTTAACGATAAGCCAATACACATATTGGAATAAACCCTCACGGTACGAGTTCCCCAAAAAGGCAAGTGACTGTTATCTGCATAAAAGCTTACGTCACAAAAAACAAACAGAGGTAGGCTTTCCCTTGCTCGGAAGCAGGTGGCGAGGTTTTGAGGCTGGCAAGAGCTTCTTAACCTTGCCGAGGGTTTATAAGTAAGCACCTTAAAATCTTAGAAATTCTTTAAGTGCCATAGAGCACTTTTTTCTACAACAATCTTAAAAACCAATTATCTAAGGCAATAAGGCTTTGGAAACTAACAAAGAAAGGATGCGATTTTTATGAAAGAAAAAGAGATCAACAAGGTTTTAGGAAAAATATTCTACATTGAGAAAGTTAAGCTCCGTGTGGAAAGGGAGGTGACAGACGATAAGGTAATAAGTATTACTTGGCCTTCTCATGTCGCAGAGCTCAAGCTTATTAAAGGAGAGCTCTTAACGTCAGATAGAGAAATATTTCTCGCGCTTCATTTGAACACAAAACACCGCCTTGTGTCTTATGAAGTGGTATCGGTAGGCTGTTTATATTCATCCGTAGTTCATCCCAGAGAAATTTTCAAAGGAGCCATCCTTTCTAACGCTCATTCTCTTATTCTGTGCCATAATCACCCTTCAGGCGAAGTTGAGCCCTCTGTGTCCGATTTAAAGCTCACTCAAAGGCTAAAAATGGCAGGAGACATAATCGGAATCGAAGTTCTAGACCACATGATCTTCGGAAGTGAAAAAAAGTTTTTAAGTATGAAAGAAAAAGAATTGTTGTAGAAAACCAAAGCCCTGATTCCTCAGGGCTTTTTAAATGGTAATATTTTTTGAATTATGAAGTTTTAGTTGATAAATAATATGTGATTAAAACAACAAAAATCAAAATAAACAATCCGAGGTAATCCAGAGAATAGATTAATTTGTACATATTAGTGTCTTCAACAAGTACAAACTTAAATGATGCTAAAAAGTAAGCGATTGCTGTAATCCCCATAATAAGATATTTGGTTCTTATATGAATTGCAAAATAAATTCCAAAACCAGAATTAAGAACTAATAGGTTTGTAAAAGGAGAGGCAACGCCGCCATCTAGGACAATAACCAAAACTAGTGCAAACGTATATAGTATGAATAACGTTAAAACTACTTTCCCTTTAAATTTTGTGCTATAGTCCTCTTTTTTTCGCAATAAAAGCATAGCATCCTTTATTAAGAATTCAGGGGGTTTTGCAGAATAGAGCAAGCCACTAAAAGCAGTTATAAAACCAAGTGTTACACTAGAAAAATAGATCAAAACTTGAAATTTTGAAAGAAAATTAAATCTATTCAATCCAGCGCTGGCAAATAAAAAGACTAAGAAGCATAAGGCCATAACACCAATGGCCCCTAGGAAAGCATCGTATTTTTTTGCTAATTCATTATCTGGTAATGTAGTCAAATTCCTATCCTAGCGATAGCATCCTACTTATGCTTTTCTAAGCCTAGATAATTTCATAGCTAGCTGATGATTCATTATCAGGATAATTTCTAGAACTTTTTACTGCTTCCCTGTATTCATTAAATGCTAGGACACTAGTAATAAGCATGCTTATAAGAACAAATGTGCTTAATACAACATTAAATGCTAAATAAAAAATAACAGTAGAACCGATTAAAACACAAGCTAATTTAGCAATTGGCCCTGGATAAAGCAAAATATTATTCTTGAAGTGTTGTGTAACATAACTAGAAATAGAAATTTCTCTTATGAGAATAATCAAATAAAAAGGTAGAAAAGCAAAACTTGTGATTAAAACAGCGAGGCATACCACTTGAATCAATATTCTATCCGTTACTGAATCTAAAATTCGCCTATTTACTCGCCAACTCTTTATTTCGTTGAGCTGAGATTTCTTAAACCATACTCCATCATAATAGTCTAAAATCATTATTGTTATTGTTCCAAAAATCGCTAGTTCTTTGGCAAAAGCGTAACCTAGCAGCAAAGATACACCTATAAAGAAAGCAATTCCTAGTCTTACAAAAGTTGCTCCAAAGCTTGCTATGGCAAAAGTTAGGTTATAGTTGAGGCTACTTTCTTTTGTTATATTCATAGATCTCCTTTTTTAGATTATATTAATAATAAATGTCTAATTTTATAATAACAAGTCATTGGTTTCTTGGTGGAGGATATTTGAAATTAAATTTATATAAATCTGGAATTAAATAAAGAATGACCTGCTATTTTAGTTTAAGATAAAGCGTCAAAAGTAACAAGACTTTTGGCGTAGGTAGCTTGCTGTTTACTGTGATAAAATCGTAAATAAGAGAACATAAGTCACAAATAAGGAAGGTCAAATCCTTTCTTTTGATAACAAAAACAAAATCTTCTTCTGAGCTTAAATACAAATTGTAAAATAAAGACAAAAATCATGAATCTTTTTTTAAATTCAATTAACAATAGAGATATAGCGCTTGTTTTTTGGCTGATTGTTATCTTTTTTGGGCTATTCTTCCTAAAGAATATAAGAGAGTTGCTACCAGGATTACTAAAAACTTTTATATCAAAACAAATTTTAATCCCAATATTTTTAATGCTTCTATACATCTCTTTAACTGTTATTTTTTTGAGTAAAATATCGCTTTGGAATATATCAGTAATAAAAGACACTGTTTATTGGACACTTGGTATAGCTTTTATAATGCTATTAAATTCAAACAATGCCATTGAAAAAGAGCATTTTTTTAGAGACGTTTTGAAAGAAAATTTGAAACTTATTGTAATGCTCGAATTTATTGTCAATCTATATGTATTTAATCTTGCTATCGAGCTAATTCTTATGCCAACTATTACTCTTATTGTTATGTTAAGCTTTGTTGCTGGAGCCAACGAAGAGCATGTTCAAGTTAAGAAGTTCTTGGATTATGTTATGGGGATTATTGGTCTTTATTTTATATGTTATGCGCTGTATAAAATTGTCATTGGTTTTCAAGATTTCACTACTTTAAATAATTTGTTAAGTTTTATCTTGGCCCCTATCCTAACGGTTGCTTTTTTACCGTTCATTTACTTTATAGCGATATATATGGGCTATCAAACTCTTTTTATTAACCTAAGGTTATTCAAAAAGAAAAAAGAGTTTATTAAATACGCAAAAATAAATATTTTCATACTTTGTCGTTTTAATCTTAATAAACTAAAAAGATTTTCAAAACAAATAAAAGCAATAAGTATAAAAGATAAAAATGATCTATTAATAGCAATACAAAGGTTTAAAGAAAAACCGGATATGTAGAGGTTTCAAAATAATATTGTTTAATTGCTAACTTAACAATAATTTAATCTTCCCCCTTTATATTGATCAAAGGTTTGTTCTGGAGGGTATTAAAAAGATTAATTTTTCCTTAAATGCAGTTTTTTCATATAAGAAATGAAAACCTAGACCCTATTAGAACAAAGATAATTGAGCTTGAAAGCGGAATACAGAAGTTGGTTGAGAAAAACCTAAAAAACATTCTCGGTTTGGAGTTTGTAAGCGGACTTTTAAACCGAGAATTTTCTGTAAATAACTTAAGGCTTGATACTTTAGCTTTTGACCCTATAAAGAAATCTTTTGTGATTATTGAGTATAAGCGATATAAAAATTCAGGCGTTATAGATCAAGCGCTTACTTATTTATACTTATTAATCAAAAATAAGGCCGAAGCCATATTGGAATACAACCAACAGAAAAATAAGAACCTGACAATCAAAGATGTAAGCTGGGATAACACAAGAATAATCATTATTGCCGACTCTTTTTCAAAATATCAAAAGATTGCGGTTAACTATAAAGACCTGCCGATTGAACTATGGGAAGCAAAATTCTTAAGTAATGAAACAATGGTTTTAACCAAATTAAAACCTCATTGTTTGAATAAGAAGATAGCGCTTTCTTTGAAAAATATTTAAAGATTAGTTCAAGCTAGTTAGCAAGCTCTCTTTTCGCTAAACTCTTATCAGGTGATTATTTGAATTTCCTAGATATTTTCAAGAAAAAAGAACCGGAAGAAATCAAAGAAGAAGCTATTGCTCCTATTCCAACGGAATTAAATGATTTATCGAGCCTTAAGGTCGGCGACACTAGAGATGAGAATAACGATTGTTACGCCGGATTATATTTACCGGAAGAAGACAGATCGACGCATCTTTATTGCTTGCTTTGGGCTTATATCTAATAAAAAAGTGATATCGGGGATAATTCCTGAACAACTTAGTGATTGGATATTCTTAAATTCTTCATTATTCAGGTTTCGCCCATAACCCTGGTAAGCTACTGTTGAATCTACAAATCTATCGGATATTACGATTTGACTCTTTCTTAAAGCTTGCTACTATATATATTATTTAAAGCTTGCTACTATATATAGGTTATTTAAAGCTTATTGCTGATGCTTTAAATGTAAGCATAGATGATACAATGAAATGAAAAATTTACACGAATTATTTACTAATAGCAAAGTTTTACAAACAAGTACTAAACTACTACTTTTTATTATTATTGCTATTTTGTTTTCATTCTTTGCTTATACTGCTTTTGTAACGCCATCTACCTCGCCGGATAATTCTGGGAAAACACTATCTTCAAATACTGCAGGAGGAGATACAAATACTGCAGGAGGAGATACAAATACTGCAGGAGGAGATACAAATAATCTATCTGAATTAACAAATACCACTATTGCACGGACAAATATTGGACTAGGGAGTGTAGAAGATACAGCACTTTCTACTTGGACAGGAACATCCAATATTGCGACTATCGGGACAATAGAAACCGGAATATGGAATGGTACAGCAATTGATGACGCCTATATAGGATCATCAGCGACATGGGACGCAAAAGTTGGACCAACGCGAGCAGTTACAGCCGGGATAGGATTGTCAGGTGGGGGAGACTTATCAGCAGACAGAACAATGTCTTTGGATATAAATGGAATAACTGAGGAATCAACAATAAACGATGCAGACACATTGGTAATATACGACGATTCAACATCTGCAATTAAAAAGATAACAAGAGCAAACCTTTTAGAAGGAATAGGAGGATTGACTTACCAAGGTCTTTGGAATGTTGTAAGTAATTCACCAGTCTTGGCGGATGGAACAGGGACAGCTGGGAAATATTATGTGGTAGAGATACCAGCAACAAGGGATCTTGGAAGTGGAAATATATTATTTACGGCAGGAGATTGGGTAGTTCACAATGGTACGACTTGGGAGAAGTTAGATACATCAAATGACGTACAGAGTGTATTTGGACGAACAAATGTAATAACAGCAGCAACGAGCGATTACGACGCCGATCAGATTGATAACACAGCAGCAGGAAATATAGTAGCGACAGACGTGCAATCTGCAATAAATGAGCTAGACACCGAAAAACAAGCTACTCATGCATACCTAACAGATATTTCAGGTATTACAGGAACTCAAGGTGATATATTGTATTTCAATGGAACAAACTGGGTTGATCTGGCTCCGGGAACATCTGGACAATTTTTACAAACACAAGGAGTAGGTGCAAACCCATCTTGGAAAGGAACAGGAGGATTGACTTACCAAGGTCTTTGGAATGTTGTAAGTAATTCACCAGTCCTGGCGGATGGAACAGGAACACTTGGGCAATATTATGTGGTAGGGACACCAGCAACAAGGAATCTTGGAAGTGGAGATATATCATTTACGGCAGGAGATTGGGTGGTGCACAATGGTACGACTTGGGATAAATTAGATTCATCAAATGATGTACAGAGTGTATTTGGACGAACAGATGCAATAACAGCGGCAACGGGCGATTACGACGCTAATCAGATTGATAACACAGCAGCAGGAACTATAGTAGCGACAGACGTGCAATCTGCAATAAACGAACTAGACACCGAAAAACAAGTTGCTCATGCATACCTAACAGATATTGCAGGCATTACAGGAACTCAAGGTGATATATTATATTTCAATGGAACAAACTGGGTTGATTTGGCTCCGGGAACGGCTGGACAGTTTTTACAAACACAGGGAGCAGATGCAAATCCATCCTGGGATAGTGTAGTCGAAGATAATCTGGCGTCTACTCTAGCATTTGATGATGGAGATTATCTAGACCTTTCAGCAATTCTTCACGACGATATAGTCTTACAAGGCCTTAGACTTCCTCAAATTGGATCTGCTCCTTCAAACCCGATATCAGGAGAGGGCTTTCTCGGCTGGGACCAGACCAATAAAGCCCTTGAATATTTCAATGGAACCACCTGGATTACGATAAATGATAGTAGTCGGTTGATGAGGGCAGACAACGGGACATTAGAAACTGCCACATCAGAAGTAGAATATATTAGTCCTGATCAACATGGTGGATACTTTGGTACAGTTTATAGGAAGTATCATGGTGCGAAAGTATCTGGTAATACAATACCAATAACAGGCATCACTAAGCTATTAGAATATTCTGGAAGATACAATAACATTGGTAATTACAATGGATATACAGACCAAGGATCAGACTCCATCAGGATGCTAAAAGCTACTAATAAAATAGACATTATAATTGTAGGAACAATGCCTATTAATGAAGGTTGGGTTGATTATGTTAAATAATATTCGAGTAGGAGCTCAAATAGGATTAATAACAAAGAATGGAATACTAACGGGAATAGGATAAATTAATAATATTTACAATTATGTTCAAAAAATATTTAACAAGGAAAAACATCGGTTCAGTAATGATAATTATCTGGATGCTTGGTTCCGGTGGTTATATTGTCCATGATCAGTGGCAAAAATTCAGAGGTAAACTAATAAAATCGGCTTACCAAAGTGGGGCATCCAATTCTATAAAAACGATAATAAATGAATCCTCTAAATGCAAGCCGATTCCTTTATTTGATGGCTCTAAAAAAGTAAGTATAATTGCTGTTGATTGCTTAAAAAAGGCCACAGAATAATATCTTTAATTTACGAAACAAAAAGTAACGCAACTTTTTTTTTATTTCCTTGGCAGTATTTTATTTTAACCAAATTTTGTATTTTCACCCGTAACCAACGGTACAATAGATGGCACATATAAGTATGCTTGGTCGGAAAATATCGGTTGGATAAAATTAAATCCTTTAGAATCTGGCATTTAAAATAATGGAGAAGGAATATTATCAAGTTTGGGATGGGAGAAAATACAGGGTGGATATATTTTTCCAGTGTTACGATTGATGACTCGGGATATTTTAATGGTTATGCGTCAGAAACAATAACGGGACAAATTAGATTAACGCCAAAGTTCTGGTCACGTCCTTAGCTCGGAGCCAAAAGAAAACAGACCAAATCCTTGGTCTTTTTTCTTTTTTCTGTGGGTGTGGCGAGCACCCGCTCCCCTCTATGCCTTCGGGCAACGCTTCGAGTCCCGCCCCCGGAGCCTCATTTGACTCAAGGGTGTTATTTGGCGATAACACCTCAAATAAGCTGCACATCTTAGTGGTTCCAATAATTCCGTTCTCAAAATAGATTCCCTCTGGGAAAATGATGTTTTGGAACCGTTGCTTTAGATCGACATTGCTATCTAGCCATAACTTATCAAGGTTCTGAACAAAATCTGTACAGTAGTTAATGCAGCTTGAAACATCGTTCATGTCTGTTACCAATTCGTTTAATTCAATCGTCTTAACTGCAATTTCTCCGTCTAATTCCTGCTTTTGTTGTTGAAAAGTACTTTTGTCAAACGTGCCATCGATAACCAGGGCGGTTATTCGTTGCTGTTTTGCTTTAAGGCTTGCTATTTCTTTATCTATCCTTCGCTTTTGCCCCTTCCCAGCAACTTGCCGTTCGTCCCATACTTTTTTAATAATACTCTCAAATCTCTTCATTGTTTTTTCATTAGGCTTTACTATATTTAGGAAGTTGATGAATTTTTCTTCCAATATCTCTTTCCTAATATTTTGATGTCCTTTCTTTGTGCAATGATAGTATGCATATCTTTTATTTCTTCCCTTTGACCTACTGCCAGTTAATCCTTTTTTGCACTCCGGACATATTGCAAACTGCCTCAATGGAAAGCTAGGGTTATTGGCCTCTCTAGGCTTAAGATTTGGCTTCCTACCGCTCAATATCTGTTGAGCTAAGCTGAAGTCACCTTCACTTATTAGAGGCTTGTATTTGCCTTTCATTGGTTCCTCGAGCAGATTATGCTTCATGTACCCCATATAGATAGGATTTCTGAGTATCTGGTTCAGCTTTTGCTTAGAAATGCTTTTCAATCCGTCTTTCTTTAGCCTGGATACAATATCTGATTGCTTGTATAAGCCGGTGTTAAAAAGCTCGAAGGCTTTTTGAATATAAGCTGCCTTTTCGTTTGGCACTAGCTTAGATTTTTCTTCAAGGTCTTTTTTGAATTCATAACCCACAGGAGGAGCTGAGACCCATCTACCTTCCTGAAGAGCCTTTTTCATTCCTAAGATGGTTCTTTCAGATCTTACGTCATTATCAAATTGAGCCATTGAAGCAAGCATATTAGCTGTTAGTTTGCCAACAGCTGAATCATCAAAATGCTCAGTTGCAGATTTAAGCTCAATTCCAAGTTTGCTAAAAATTAGTCTAAGGCTAGAAATATCTACAACATTCCTGCTTAGCCTGTCGATCTTGTAAACAATAACGTAATCAATTAACTTTTTGTTTTCTTTTATATAGTTAAGCAGTTTTTGAAGTTCGGTTCGCTCAGCTGTTTTAGCGCTCTCTCCTCGTTCAATAAAGCGTTTTGCGATCTCATAAGTATTGCGTTGAGCAAACTTAAGACATTCCTGTTCTTGTGTTTCGAGGCTGTAACCCTCAGTTTGCTCTTTAGTTGATACTCGGCAATAAATAACTGCTTTCATGGCTCAATTATACCTTTGCTGTTGTCTTTGAGAATAGGAAGTTTACCGGTCGTTTTATCCTTAAAGTATTTATCAACTAGCAGTTCAGCAAGAAGATACATAGTTTCTTCTTGGTCTTTCTGTTCGTTTTGTTTTGTGGTTTTTTCGTTTGTAGATTTCATTTTTTGGCATAAAAAAACCGCTCCAAGGGCTTTTATGCCTGGTAGCGGCTTAGGTTAGGACTAAGCTAACTGTTATTAAATGTTAAGTTTTGATAGGTTGCTTTAGCAATGTCTGCATGTTTTTACCTCTAGTAAAATCTAGTAGGTTGTTGAGCAAAATATTTACAAAAGCGCAGTTCAGCAAATAAAAAAACGCCTACCAAATTGATAGACGCTTATTGATTATTTATTTTTGGCAGACTAAATCCGCCTCCGAGTTAATCATAATACATACAAGCTCAAAGTAAAGCACTATACAATATTATCTTGCATTAATCGAGGTAATAAGAGACTAGTCGTTAAGTAAACGCAGCATAGTTAGCTAAACGCATTATATTAAGCTAATTTAGTTGGTTTTTACGCAGTATATCGCACTATAATATCGACATATATCGACATATATCGACATATATCGACATATATTTACTAGGTAAAACTAGGATTACTGAACTATATTGAAGTATTTTAACGTTCTTTATTTTGTAAAACAGAAGTTCTGTACTGCAGATATGCAATAATGAACGTTTTTATTAAACAAAAAGGGTATGCTAATGTCAACTTTTGACAACATCTTTGTAGCTTCTTTAACTTTAACAATTCTTACTAAAAGAATAACATTATGCATCTATACTTATTACAAGCTATGATATTGTTTATTTAGCGCCAATTATTAATTAACAATAGGTATTGGTAACTTAATATGAATACACAAGAAAAAGCTCTTGCTAGAATCATGTTTAAGTCAAAAATTCACGAAGCGGACGGTCAAAAGTTTGAAGATATGTTTACAAAATTAATGACCTATGCAGAACCTGATTTTCAACCGATAAAGCCATGGGGCAATATTGGAGACAGAAAAAATGATGGCTATATCAAAACTAAAGGTATTTTCTACCAAGTTTATTCTCCAGAAGATGTTAGCAAGCATAAAACATATTTAACTTGTATTAATAAGCTGGAAGACGACTTCCACGAATTATTAAAACATTGGAACCCAGTAAAAGAATTTTATTTTGTACTAAACGATAAATATAAAGGAGTAAATGCTGATTGCGAACTAAAGCTCGAGTCTATTAAGAAAGAGCACGAATTACAAAAAGCCGGTTTTAAAACTCCAGCGCATTTAGAAAAGTTACTATTTTCTCTATCTGATGACCAAATAATACAAGTAGCAGGGTTTTTACCTGATCCAAAACAAATTAAAGTACTTGATTTTTCTGCGCTTAGCCAAGTAGTTGGATTTATTATGAAACTACCACTTCCAAGTGCAAGTGACAGCACAATTAAGGTACCTGATTGGGATAGTAAGATAAAGTTTAATAAGTTATCAGAAATGCTAGCAAGATGTTTAGACGCTGCTTGCTTGCATCTAGGAGCGCTTGAAGAATTTTTGAAAGATAATACTTTTCTTGCAGAACAATTAATGTTTAAAATGCGAGAATTGTATGAATCCGAAGAAGCAAGCGGAAAAAAAGGAGATGAATTGTTCTTGTCGATCATAAACAAAGCGTCGCCAAGCTCAGAAAGGCCACATCAAGAGGCTACAATCGTTATTATGGCTAAATATTTTGAATCATGTGACATTTTTGAAGATCCTGAAGATAGCGACAAATAAATGATTATGCCAACAAAACATATTAATATTTCAGAATCTCTATTAGGTCTTGGAACCTTTGTGTTGGGAATATTGAATAAGCCTAAAACAATAGATGCCATATGGTTGAGGTACAGGAAAGATTTTGATAATGGTTTATATTTCTCTAAACATAGTTTTGACAATTTGATTCTAACAATAATATTTCTCTACTCAATTGATGTCATTGTCGAAAAAAATGGAGAGATAACAAGATGCGTTTAATTTCCTTAGAAGCTAATCAGAGTAGTTTTCGAACCGTTGAATTTAAAGAATCTGGTCTAAACCTTATAGTTGCTAGACAAAAGAAACCTGGCGAAAATGAGCGAGGTAAAACATATAATGGGGTAGGTAAATCTTTATTAATTTCTATAATTCATTTTTGTTTAGGGGCAGATAAAAGGCATTATGAATCATTTATTGCTAAGTTGCCCAACTGGATATTCATCTTAAAGATTTCTTCCGGGGAAGATATTTATATTGCAGAAAGAGGAACAGAAAACCCAGCAGAAATAAGTTTGAATAGTAAACCGATGAGTATTAAAAAATTCAACAATATTCTTGAGGAGCTTTTCTTTGAAATACCTGAAGACATTGGGTTTTTATCTTTTCGGTCACTAATCCCTTTTTTTATTAGACCTAATAAAGCATCGTATATATTCTTTGATGAGCCATCAAAATCAGGAACCGAGTACCAAAAAAAGCTTAATAACTCCTTTTTATTAGGTCTAGATAGTAGTCTTGCCAACACAAAACGGCGATTCAAGAAAGAAAAAGATAAAATTGATGAATTAACAGATAATTTTAAAAAAGACAACCTTTTAAGAGAATTTTTCACAGGGGACAAAGACGAAACACTTGCGCTAGATGATTTGACTGAAAAAATCAAACACTTAAATGAGGACTTGAGTAATTTTGAGGTTGCAGAAAACTATAATGGAATAAAGCTTCAGGCGAACAAAATTGAACGTCAATTACTAGAATTACAGAATAAATTAGTCTTAATTGATAATCAGATTGCCAGCATAAATAAGAGCGTAAAAATATCTCCAGATTTAAATAAAGATACTATTGAGAAAATTTATGAGGAAAGCAATTTACTATTTCCTCAGAAGATGACAAAAACACTGACTCAGCTAGAATTATTTTATAAACAACTAACCGAAAATAGAGTAAATAAATTAACTGACCAGAAAAATATTTTGGTTCAGGAAAGAGAAACAGCAAATAGCGAAAGAAACGAGCTTGGAATGCAGTTCGATAAATTGCTTAAGTATTTAGGTTCACATCAAGCTTTAGATGTTTTTGTGAAAATTAATAATAAACTTTCAGACCTAAAAAATGAGAGAGATAGTTTACAAAAATACAGTAAATTGATAGAAGAATATGATAATAAGCAGTTGACCATTGATGTAGATCTTATAGCCTTAACCAAACAAACGAATGAATATTTAAAAACAATTCAGGAAAGGATAAATGAAATTGGGGGGTATTTTAGAGTATCGGCAAAAAAATTCTATCCTAATGCTCGTGCAGGCATAACCATAAAAAATAATGATGGAGTAAATCAAATTAGATACGATATCGATGCTAAAATAGAAGCTGATTCATCAGATGGAATAAATAATGTAAAAATATTTTGCTATGATCAAACTATATTATTTAAAGGTTTTAGTCATTCGATAAATTTCTTATTTCATGATAGCCGTCTATACGATGGCATAGATGAGCGTCAAAAAACTGACCTATTTAAAATGGTAGACAGCTTGTTTACTGATACACCATATCAATATATTGCTACTGTTAATCAAAACCAATTAGAAGAGATTGAAAAGCATACTACTGAAGAAGAATATAAGCGAATTATTATTGATAATACGATTTTAACACTTACTGATGATTCAGCTAAAGAAAAGCTGCTTGGAATACAGGCTGATATTTAATATCGATAAAAAAGTCCCAATTAGTGTTTAGCTTCTATTTTATGTTTGGTAGCTCAGTTCCTTAAAGGCAGCGATAGCATCGTATGCTTAACTGTATACGCTATCCTTTCAATATTTACTCTTGTATTAAACCTATTAGACCATCTTAAACCTTAACAATTGTTAATAGCAGTTCCAATCCTTTAAGGCAGTAGTAAATAATCAATAACCTTTAGCAATTCCTAATTATGCAGGTATTAGCTCTTTGAGCTTATAGATGTTTTCCAGGTCTTTCATTAAATGGTTCCAATTTTTTATTACAAGGGGAGCTGATAAAAAGCCCTGCTACGAGGAGGTATTTTCTTATTTTTAGTAGGCCAGGATGAGAAGTTTATCCGGCAATACTATGGAAAAAAGATTCCTCGCTATTCCTTATACTTAGAAACTTTACCTGAGCCAGATATTTGCTGATCTATCATGGGATCGCCCAAATATTTTATATTTCCATTGCCGTTAATATTCACAACTAACTCATCGACAGCCTCTACGACTGCTTTACCTGACCCATTTATAGTGATAGCTCCGTGTTCTGATTCAAGTTCTTCACTCTCGTAGTTACCGGATCCATTTATATTTACCGTCTGGTTTTGCGTATATCCAGACATGACAAGTTTGCCGGATCCTGAGATGTTAATCCAAAGATCAGCTGCCTCGATTTTCATATCACCATTGCCTGATCCACGTATCCGTATACTCAAACCTTGAGCCTTTAGGCTATCTGTCTCTATTGTTCCGGAACCGTTAATAACGATTTGATTCAGATCATCTACGCTTATGTGATACTCTATCTTTTTTGTCGGCCAGAATGACCAAAAAAATCGTTCCTTCTTTAACTCGATTTTTAGCACATTTCCTACTACGGCGGTTTCAATCCTATCGATCAGGTTATCTTCAGCTGTGACTTTCAGCGACTCTTTGCCTGTTTGATCGATGATGATAGTGCCCTGTCCGCTTAGAGCAATGCTGTAGAAATCAGAGACGTCTCGGTCCTGGGTTGTTAGAACGCCGGAACCGCGCACGACGAATATGTCGGTAGTTACAGCAAGAATGACTGCTGCCACTAGCAATAAAACGATGCTCGTAGCAACGATTATTGCTACTAAAGCTACGCGGGGAAATGATTTCGATCTATCGGCATTACTTTCAACCTTTTTTTGTATATCGTTCATTGAAGCCTTTAGCGGGGTCCTTTTTTACTTGCTTGCTGGACACTCTTCATAACTTGTTTCTTATATTCTCAAGTATGCTGTTGATAATTTTAAAGTAGCACAATTAGGACTCAATCAACAAATTCACACGTGGCTTAATCGCCTATTTCTTTCCTGTACTTTCATTTTGTTTTTATTTGACCAAGCTCGAAGTTCATCTAGGAAAGACAGGGCGACTTTTAGAATCTAACCCTTTAACTGCTTTGTTCCAATCCTATAGGGCAGTAGTAATATATCTTCAACCTCTAGCTATTCCTATTTAGGCAGGTATCAGCTCTTTGAGCTTATAGATGTTTTCCAGGGCTTTCATCAAATGGTTCCAGTTTTTTATTACAAGGGGAGCAAGATTTATAGGCCCTTGCCAGGGGGGCTTTTTCTTTTGCTTGGTTGGATGAGAAGCTTATTCTCCCAAGGCTTTAAAAACCTTATGTTTTGTATCATTTTTTTATAAGTAAGTTCAAATCCCACTTCCGTGAGTATGGTCTAAATTTCGGTTTCATAGGCTAAATTTGAAACTCGCCAATGGCTCAAACATCAAATTTGCAGCCATATTCAACCTCATTTAGGCCCATGTTACTCAGATGGGATTTCGCAACTTACTTATTGGGATTTAAAACCCCAAAGAATTTGTTGATAATGGGTATTAATTCTTAATCTTTAATCCTTAATTGACCCACTAGTTTAGGGACTGTCCCTTTCCACGAAGGGATTTGTACTGCAAAAAAGTAAACTGCGGGTGGGAATTTGAACTTTAGCAATTGAATGCCTAGTATATTAGTAAGATAGTAAAAGCAATTTCGGTATTATTATGGAAAAAGCAGACATTCAAGCACATCTAATGATTATGGAGCCAGAGAGGGGTTTTGATGATTTCTGCGCTTCAACCAAAGATATCTATGAAAATCGCTACCTATTGCGAGAGCTTCCATATGAAGATTGGATAGTGAATAAGGTTGGCTCCATTATCCTTTCGGCAATAAGAAATAAAAAGCGATTTAGACAGCTGCCTTGCTTAAAAGTCTTGAGGTCAATTGTTAAAAATAATTATTCACCACCCCTATCTCGGAATACGATTTCTATTCTTTATGAAATTTATAAACAGTATATTTTTTCTGGCAAGGAAGATTATGAATGGTGTGTTAGTAGCCTTATAAAAGGAAGAGAGCTTAAACCCGAGGAAATTGAATGGTTCGAAAGAAACTGGGCTAAATCTAACCACATAGTAAATAGGCTCTTGAGATATCCATCAAATAACCTTCAAGTTTCTAGTTGGGCTAAAGAAAGATACGAAAATCATGAGCTTTTGGATCGAAAATCTGAAATCATAGCTCGTTTTATCAATGATGACTTTCCAAACCTTCTAAAAAATGAAAATGCGCCTGGGGCACTTGCTTGGGCAGTATACTATTCATTGGTAGGTATAAAAGAAAAAGAAGAAATGCTTGCTCAAATTGCATATGTATTAAATGACGAAAGCATAGTAAAAGTTTGCTCTCGATTAAATTTACCAAAGCCCTTAAAGATATTGATAAAGGCTCATCACGCTTAATTAGGAGAGACCTTGAAATATAAATTTGAATTTAAATCGAATACATTAATAGAGCTAGAATCAGAAATGAGCCGTGGCTATATTATTGAACTTGCTGAAGAACGTGATGATGGAACCGAGCTTGGTTACTTTCAAAAAAGAAGAGTTAGTGCTCAAGGAAACCTTAAAATGTTTGTTTATGCAGATGAACATCCCCCACCTCATTTCCATGTTATTTATAATGACGAGGAAAATAGCTTTCGATTAGATGATGCCACACCCTTATTTCCAAACGGCGGCCTTCGAAAGTGGTTTAAGAATATCAAAAAATGGCATGGAAAAAATAAGCAAGAGCTTTATGCTGCTTGGAATGAAAATAGGCCAACAGATTGCCCTGTCGGTCCAATGAGCTATTAGCTCTAGCTATTCCTATTTATGCAGGTATTAGCTCTTTGAGATCATAGATGTTTTCCAGGTTCTTAAATAATGCTATTTTAGTAGTATTGATCGAGCAAAATATTATTTTTAGATATGACAGTAAAAATCAAAAAAGGTAAATTTAGACAATTTAAGGGTCACTTAAGAACCAAAATAAGTCCTCGACAAGTTTCAGAATTAAATGTTTCAAGAGCGATTGATAACGAGCTTTGGTGCTTACTTGAGTATTATTCAGAAATCAAAGAAGTCGGTATAAAATTATTTAAAAATTACAATAAAAGAAACACTGAAAAGTATTTTAAGTATTTTCAAGCTTATGTAAGACAAGCTAAGAGTTATTATGATTCTGCAAAGACCTTAAAACCCAGATCATCCAGCCTTCTTTATTACTATTCTTTTCTAAATTTGTCTAAAGCAGCAATTATTATTGATGATCC
>SDBV01005827.1_pt1 | contig 17273 bp, 13 predicted proteins | sample 2277081 | NCBI WGS metagenome assembly SDBV01 (sample SAMN10402039, study PRJNA504765) | marine sediment metagenome | isolation source: marine sediment core GS10_PC15, 223 cmbsf | place: Arctic Ocean: Southern Knipovich Ridge | collected 2010 | reverse complement strand
CAGCTTTTTTTTGTTATAGAAGTAATGGTATTTGCTGGGGTATATCTTTTTGGAGCACAAGGTATTCAAGCATTACTAAGGCTGAAGCGTGATAATAATGAGCTTGATAAAGAGATTAAGGCTTTACAAACTGAAGTAGCTCATTTAGAGCAACAGATTGATGTATGGAATGCACATCCATTTTACAAAGAAAAAATAGCACGTGAACAACTGCAGATGGCAAGGCCAGATGATCAGATCTACTATTTGACTTAATGCTTTAACTACTTTATGTTTCATTTACAATAAAAAAACATTGTAACTATCAATAGTGATAAAAGCATGAGGAAACAAACAGTGGAATATACATTGCCAGCATTGCCATATGAGTATGGAGCACTTGAACCGTATATTGATACATTAACAATGGAAATTCATCATACTAAACATCATCAAGGGTATGTGAATAATCTTAACAAAGCATTACAAGATCACCCAGAGCTACAAAAAAAATCGCTAGAAGAACTACTTACATCACTTGAAACTATCCCAGAAAATATCCGAACTGCAGTACAAAATAATGGTGGTGGTCATTTTAATCATTCAATGTTTTGGACTTTAATGAAACAGGATGGCGGAGGTGAACCAAAAGGAAAAGTTGGTGATGCCATTAAAAAAAGATTTACTAGTTTTGAAGCTTTTCAAGATGAATTTACTACAACCGCGAAAACGGTGTTTGGTAGTGGTTGGGCTTGGCTTTCTATTGATAAACAAGGTCAACTACTTATATCATCTACACCTAACCAAGATTCACCCCTATCGGCAGGCCTTACACCAATTTTAGGGCTTGATGTTTGGGAGCATGCTTATTACCTGAAATATCAAAATAAACGTCCTGATTATATTGCTGCGTGGTGGCTTGTCATTAATTGGGAACAAGTCGAAGAGAATTATCGAGCTTTAATTGGGTGATTTTCGTCTCTTCAATCTTTTCTGGTAAAAATAAGAAAATATTTTATAATAATACATAATTATATATCTCTATACAAAGGTATTTTCTATGTTATTTAAAATTGATCCGCGTATTTTTAGGGATTATCCAGGTGTTGTCATCGGAATTGTGGCAGCGCATGATATTAATAATAAAGATGACAATCAAGAAGTTCGGGATTTGTTGATCAAGAGCCAGAAGCATATTACTTCAGTATTACAACTTAGTGATTTAGCGGAGCATCAACATATTATTCCTTGGCGTAATGCTTATAAAAAGTTTGGCGCAAAACCCAAAAAACATTTATCATCAATAGAAAATTTGGTCCAGCGTATTTTAAAGAGGCAATCTCTTCGTTCTATTAATACGTTAGTTGATTTGTATAATGTTATTTCTCTCAGGTATCTTATTCCAGCTGGAGGAGAGGATCTTGATACGATAGATGGCAATATTGAACTTACTATCGCCGGAGATCATGAAAAACCTGTTGTTCTATTAGGTGATCAACAAGCGCGTACTCCACAATCAGGTGAAGTGATATATAAAGATAATAATGGTGCTATATGTCGGCGATGGAATTGGAAAGAGGCTGATAGAACGAAATTAACTAAAGATACACGTGATGCATTTTTGGTTCTTGAAGCATTACCTCCTGTTAAGAAAGAAATTCTTGAAATTGCGTTGCATGAATTAGCTTGGCTTATCGAAAAGTATTGTGGCGGCTCAGTTACCGTTGCTTTGCTTGATGAAGATAATCAACAAGAAGTATTGAAAGAATCGGGTAGTTATGTGCCACTTGAACCTAAAAAGCAGCTCAGTGTTCCTGATTTTCTTAGTCAGGAAATATTTTATCATAAGCAAAAGGTGGATGCAGGTGTTCCGGAGGTAAAGCATGATGAATCAGTTTCTCGTGAGCATCAAGATCGTTTAGACAAAGTTGAAAAGATGCAAGCCGCTGGTATTGAACCATGGCCTCCCCACAAAGAGATTAATGCGACGTGCAAAGATGTGTTAGATGAATACAGCGATGAGGCTGAATCAAGGGAGTACAATATCGCAGGAAGAATTATTGCACTTCGTGAGCATGGTAAAACAGTTTTTTGCCATATACAAGATCGCAGTGGGAAGATACAGGTTTACATTAAAAAAGATAATGTCGGTGAAGAAAAGTTTAATGAATTAAAACATTTTATCGATATCGGTGATACTGTCTGGTTTGCTGGCCATTCATTTAAAACGAAGACTGGTGAAATTACGTTAAAAGTTGATAATTTTACATTATTAAGTAAATGTTTGCATCCATTACCCGAAAAGTTTCATGGGTTAGCAGACATTGAGATTATTTATCGTCAACGATACTTAGATTTAATTAGTAATGCTGAAAGTAGAGATCGATTTAAAAAGCGTTCGCAGATTATTAAAATAATGCGCGACTGTTTCAACGAACACGGTTTCATGGAGGTTGAAACACCGATGTTACATCCAATTCCAGGCGGCGCAGTAGCGCGACCATTTGTTACACATCATAATGCCCTGGATTTGGAATTATATTTACGTATTGCACCAGAGTTATATTTAAAGCGGCTGGTTATTGGTAGTTTTGAACGAGTGTATGAAATTGGGCGATGCTTTAGGAATGAAGGTATTTCAACGAAGCATAATCCTGAATTTACCTTAGCTGAATTTTATATAGCACACAAAGATTATCATTTTATGATGGATTTTGTTGAAAAAATCTTGAGAAAAATTGTTATGGAGGTATACGGCTCGCTCAACGTGCAATTTGGTAATCAGAGCATCAATTTTGAACAACCGTTTAAAAAAATAAGTATGAAAGATGCGGTGATGGAGTATGGCGGTTATTCTGAATCAGCATTATCTGAAAAAAATATAGACACCATCATGAAAGAAAAAGGTATTACATTACCTCAAAAAGATGCTTCATGGGGACAAAAACTGTTTGCTTTATTTGAAGAGATTGTTGAATCTCAACTGTTCCAACCAACATTTATTACCGATTATCCAATAGAAGTTTCACCGCTTGCCAAACGTGATCCAGCAAATCCAGCTATTGTGCCTCGATTTGAACTGTTTATTGCAGGTATGGAACTTAGCAATGGATTTAATGAGCTTAATGATCCATTTGATCAGGCAGGGCGGTTTCATCAACAAGCAAAAGCTCGTGCTGCAGGTGATGTGGAAGCTCATTATTATGATGCCGACTATGTTTTGGCGCTTGAATATGGATTACCGCCAACCGTTGGTGCGGCTATTGGCATTGATCGCTTAACGATGTTATTAACCAATACAACATCAATTAAAGATGTTATTCTGTTTCCAACACTGAAGAAAAAAGAAGAATGATTATGCGTATTCGATGAGCTACAGTATACTTATAACTCAATAAATTAATCAGTTTTATCCAAAAAAAGTAATAGGCTATATATGAATACGCTTCAAGGTGAAAAATATCTTTGGATGTTGCCCAAGGGTGAGACTAGTGATGTTTTGGCCTTGGCGGCTTCGTATAATTTATCTTCTTCTCTTATGCAAACACTTATTTCACGAGGATTTACCACAAAAGAGGCGCTGAATAATTATCTTTTTAGCTCTTTTGAAAAAGATGTTGCACATCCATCGTTATTAAAAGATGCACAAAAAGCAGTTGATCGTATCATGCAGGCGATTAATCAAAAAGAAACAATATTAATTTTTGGTGATTATGATGTAGATGGTATTACGTCATCTGCTATGATGATGACCTGTTTGTTACCACTTGGTGCTCGCGTTAATTTTTTTCTTCCTCATCGAGTACGCGATGGATACGGATTATCGGCTAAGGTGGTGCGCAGAGCAGGGCAGAATAACTACAAGGTTATCATAACAGTTGATAATGGTATTACAGCATTTAAAGCGGCTGATGAAGCAAAAAAAGCGGGCATAGATTTAATTATTACTGATCATCACCGTTCGCATGAGCAGTTGCCAGATGCCTACGCTATTGTTAATCCTAATCAATCTGATTGTCAATATCCATTCAAAGCACTTGCGGGAGTAGGAGTTGCCTTTAAACTGCTCAGTTTATTATATGAACGCATGGGGCTTACTATGCCAGATAAAGTGTATGAACTGCTGTTGTTAGGTACCGTTGCTGATGTTGTACCGCTAACGGGAGAAAATCGTTTTTGGGTACGTTATGGATTGCACTATGTTAATCGTTGTGAAAGTTTTGCTTTAAATGTTTTAAAAAAGAATGGTAATGTCACCAAACCTGCTATTTCATCACGTGATATTGGTTTTTCTATTGCACCACAAATTAATGCATTAGGGCGATTAGAAGATCCACGCTCAGGGGTTAAATTTTTAATCGGATCGAATAAAAAGGATACTGAGCAGGTGGGGCGCGTATTGTTTGAATTAAATCAAGCGCGTAAAGAGATAGAGCGTTCTGTTATTGCGGATGTTGAAAGCAAGATACAGAACAAAGAGATAGAACTTGCACAAGAAAATATTATTGTTGCGGCGAGTGATCGGTGGCCTCCAGGGATTATTGGGCTTGTAGCTTCACGTTTTGTATCTGCCTATGGTAAACCAACATTGTTATTCCATAAAACCAACAATGGTCTTGTCAAAGGATCGTGCCGATCGATACCCGAATTTAATATTTTTGATGCATTACATGATTCTCGTGATTTATTAGAACAGTTTGGCGGGCATGCATTAGCTGCAGGGCTTTCATTGAAAATAGAGAATCTGCCAGCACTCAAAGAGAATTTAGAGCGCTTAATTGCAGAGCAATTGACTGAATTTGATTTAAAACAAAAAATTGTTTTAGATGCAGAAGTTATATTAATTGATTTGACAAAGAAGTTTATTGCGGATATGAATCATTTAGAACCATTTGGTAACAGTAATGAGCAACCATTATTTTATATTAAGAATGTAGCGCTGGTACAAAAACCGTTGCTCATGAAAGATTGTCATGTTAAATGTCATATATTTGCTGATGGGATAATTAAACCGGTGATTTTCTTTAATAAGCCGGAGCTTTTTGAGAAGTTTATGCAACAAGGTGAAGAAACATTTGATATTGCTGCACAAGTGACAGAAAATTATTGGAATGGGCGGACAAATATTGAATTAATTGGTACCGATGTAGCGAACTTAAAGGGAGTTGTATGATTATTACTATTGATGGACCGGTCTCAAGTGGTAAATCAACCGTTGCACGTATGCTGGCAAAAAAACTGGGATACTATTACTTAAATTCCGGTTTGCTTTTTCGGGCGCTTGCTTATTTATTAGTTAATCATTGTTTGTATACCGAAAAGGAGTTGCGCAATCCAACCCTAGATGATTTGGAAACATATCTTGATCCAGAGAGATTTTCTTATGAATATGATGAAACGTTTCGTGAAAAAATTGTTTTTGATGGGCAGGATATAACACCGCGTTTAAAAGGTGATCTCATAGGTAAATATGCTTCGATTATGAGTACTGATGCGCGAGTGCGAAAAGCGTTAGCCGAGATTCAGCGATTAGTTGCCCAATATTATGATGTTATTGTTGATGGCCGAGATAGTGGATCAGTTGTTTTTCCTGATACGCAAATAAAATTTTTTTTGACAGCGCCGGCCGAAGTTCGTGCCAAGCGGTGGCAACAAGAACAAAAGGAAAGGGGTAATGATTTTTCACTTCAAGAAGCATTGGAACGAATTAATGAGCGCGATAAGCGTGATAAAGAGCGTAATATAGCACCACTGTCTATTCCAGATGAGGCAATTATTATTAATAGTGCTGACCTCAATCCCCAACAAACATGTGAGGTAATGCTTACGCATATAAAAAGGGAAGAAGCTTAATTAAAGAAAAGGAGGAACGAATATTCCTCCTTTATTAATCGAAAATATACTCATGCAAAATTAATATCTACCACCTTGCTTCTTCGTATCTTTCTTCGTATCTTTCTTTGTATCTTTTTTCTTCATTGTTTTTGTCTTCTTTTCTTTTTTTCGTTCGTGGCATGCAGGTGCAGAAATGAGCACCGATAGGCATAACAAGGTTAATAATCCTTTTTTCATGATTCTTCTCTCCTTATGATACATATTAAACAACAATCCCTTTTTCTTACTATTATAGAGGTTATTTCATTGTTTTTTCAAGAGTTTTGAGGATTTATTCAGGGCAATTGCATTTAAAGGCATCATATTTGTTGCCTTGGCGTTTTTCCAATATGAGAAATCTTGCGGCGCAACGATTTGGTCCGAAAGAAACATTTATTCGTTGGCATAATCCAAACATAAAAATGGCTCTTGATCATATATTAGTTAATAATAAAGATTTAGTGACTGTTTATTCATATGTGGTGATTGAGCGTGACGATAAAAGTAGAGCAAGCGATCATCATCCAGTAATGGTAGATGTGACGTTAAAATAATTACTATTCAAGCCCGTATTGATTTACTTTTTTTCTTTAATGGGCTTGTGCTGAATGTTGCATTAAGAACATCATCCATAGTATTTGCAAAAATCAGTTTTAAGTCATCAAGCGCAGTCTCTTTGAGCACTTCTTGAACATCATCATAATTTTCTTTTGGTACAATAACGGTTTGAATATTATGTTGTTTTACTGCGAGCAGTTTTTCCTTGAGACCACCAACAGCGAGAACTCTTCCCTGAAGCGTAATTTCCCCTGTCATAGCAAGGTCGGCCAACATTGATTTTTTTGTTAATGCAGATATAAGTGCGGCACAGATAGCAATACCAGCAGAAGGGCCATCTTTAGGCGTTGCACCTTCAGGGATATGGATATGGATATCTTTGTTTGCATAAAAGGAGTTTTTTAATCCTAACTCTAATGCTCGTGATCTGATGTAACTGAGTGAAGCTTGAGCAGATTCCTGCATAATTTCTCCTAATTGCCCGGTTAATGTCAGCGCTCCTTTTCCTGATAATACTGTTGTTTCAATTTCTAATACGTCGCCACCAAATTCTGTCCATGCAAGGCCAGTTGCAAGGCCAATGCGTTTATTTTTTGTGTTAAGACTAGTCTTTTTAAATTTTTCATTGCCGAGCCATTCTTTAATTTTTTCATCTGTAATGACAATATGCTTGATTGCTTTATTTTTGAGCAGTAGCTGTATTGTTTTTCTCATTAATTTGGCTATGATGCGTTCAAGCTGTCGTACTCCTGCTTCTCGTGTATAGTTAGCAATAATGTTACGAATAAGCTCTTCCGGTATTTTAAACTGGCGAGTAGTAAGGCTATACTCTTTTAGATTTTTAGGAACAAGAAACTTTTTAGCAATTTCCATTTTCTCATCTTCTGTATAGCCGGAGATAGTGATGATTTCCATACGATCAAGCAGTGGATATGGAATGCCATTAAACATATTAGCTGTTGTGATGAACATAACTTTTGACAAATCATATTCAAGATCTAGAAAGTGGTCAACAAATGACTTGTTTTGTTCTGGATCAAGAACCTCTAATAGAGCAGATGCAGGATCACCATGAAGATCACGCGCCATTTTATCAATCTCATCCAAAAGAATCACCGGATTAACTGTTTTTGCCTTTTTCATAGCCTGAATAATTTTGCCAGGCAGTGCTCCAATATACGTTCTTCGATGTCCTCTGATTTCTGCTTCATCTTTGATTCCTCCAAGAGAGATTCGTACAAATTCTCTGCCCAAGCTTTGAGAAATAGATTGAGCAAGTGATGTTTTACCAACACCCGGAGGTCCGACAAGACAAATTATTGGCGAACGTTCAATTGTTTTGGAAAATTTCTTTGCAGCTAAGAACTCAATAATTCGTTCTTTTGCTTTGTGCAGCCCTGCATGATGTTTGTTTAATATCTTTTCTGCTTGTACCAGGCTAATAGTATCTTTACTGATTTTTTTCCAAGGAAGCGATAAAATCCAATCTATGTAATGTCTACTGACTACAGCTTCTGAAGATAATGGTGGCATCTGTTCAAGGCGCTTAAGTTCCTTTTCTGCTTTTTCGTGGGCTTCTTTTGATACACCGGAAATTTTAAGCTTTGCCTTCATTTGCTCAATCTCTGTTGTATGATCTTCTTTGCCAAGTTCTTTTTGAATTGCTTTCATTTGTTCAGTGAGATAATATTCTCGCTGACTTTTTTCTACTTGCGTCTGTATTCTTCCTCTAATTTTTTGTTCTGTTTGTAGTATTTCTATTTCTTTTTCTAAAAAGGCACAGAGGATAAGCATCCGTTCTTTGAGATCGGCAATTTCAAGAATTTTTTGCCGATTATCAAATGATAATTGTATATGAACAGCCACTGTATCAGTTATGTAATCCATATCTTGCGGTGTTTTAGCTAACGCCATAACATCGGCTGGCACTCTATCATTTAGTTTGGCATATGCAGTATACAATGATTTTAATTGTCTCCAAATAGCAAGCAATTCTGTTGTTTCTTCAAGAGAGATTGTTGGTAGATCTTGATAAGAAACAGTTAAGAATCCGTCAGTTTTTTTCATGTTAAGCATTTTTGAACGGCATATACCTTCTGCAAGAATTTTTAATGCGCCATTTGGCATACGCATGACTTGTAGAATAGTTGACCGGGTACCATAGGTAAAAATATCATCTTGTGTAGGCGTTTCTACTTGGGGATCTTTTTGTGCTGTTATAAATATTGATTTGTTGTTTTTTAATGAGGATTCTACTGCTTGAATTGAAGATTGCCTTCCTACAATAATTGGTATAATACTTTTTGGTAAAATAACAACATTCTTGAGTGGTAGCAAAGCTAAAAATGTTTCTTGTTGTTCTTCAATAATTTTTTTGTTTTTCATTTTCAACCATATTATTCTAATTTATTATTATTTACTTAATTTATACAAAGATCCAATATAGATCGATCAGCTCTATTTATGTTGATGTTGCCAGGTTTTCGGTAGTATAGTCTTGGTATCAATTGTAAGCTTAATAAAATTTTTTGCAATGCTTCTCCTTAGAGATTTTGCCTTATTATACTGTGGTTTAGTGTTATTATAGCATGATATTTCTGATTTGGCAAAAATCCATCAAAGGCTAGGCCTTTTAATTTCTAATATGATTCTGGCAGGTTGGAGTGCTGTGCAATGAGATTATACATTGCGATTGAGTATAGGGGATATGCTATAGTTGGCTACAGCCTGAGAGCATTATAGCGCTAAGATCAGCTTTCGGGGGGAAAAAGGGCCTAGCGTGTCGTTTTTTGAGAGAAATGTAAATGAGGTAGAGGGTATAGGGTATTATGGTATAAAAAAGATTGATTGATTTTTTACAAATGAATAATCTTTTGATAGAATTTCTATAGAAGTTGTTATTACTTTTGAGATTTAACATTCTTAATCATGAAAAGGATAAACAGATGCTAAGGCGTATTGCAACAGCGTTATGGGGTAAATTTGAGAGTAGAGATGAAGTAATAAAATTTAGTCTTTTAGGACTTATTTTTGGTTTGATTATTGGTGCTTATTGGGCGCTTAGGCCGGTCAAAGACAGTGTTTTTGCGTCTATAGTTGGTATTGATTATCAACCCTACGCAAAAGTTCTTTCTCTTTTTGTTATTGTTCCTTTAATTATTCTGTATGGGAAGCTTCTTGACATGCTCCCTCGGCATAAGGTCTTTTATTTATTAACAGCATTGTATGGGATTGCTGCGCTTATTTTTGGGTGGTTTCTTTCGCATCCATTGTACGGTATTCCAAATACCATAGAAGATCCAACTCGTGTTATCGGCTGGATGTGGTATGTGTTTGTCGAGAGTTTTGGTTCGTTGATTGTTGCACTCTTTTGGGCGTTTACTGCTGATATAACGAGTGATAAGGCAGCAAGGCGAGGATTTCCATTAATAGCGCTCTTTGGACAGTTTGGTAACATTTTAGGGCCGCTTGTGTTAAGAGCTCGATACTGGGGATTTGCTCATAGTGGGCCAATTGTATTAATTGTAGGTCCACTGATGTTTTGTATAGGTTTGCTGATGTGGGTATTTATGCGCGTTATTCCAAAAGAGCAATTAGTAGGGTATCAGGCTAAGCCAGCAGAAGGTGTTGTGGCAAAAGAAAAAGAGGAGCCAGGGTTTTTCGAGGGCTTAAAATTATTGCTGACGCAACCGTATCTTTTGGGGATATTTTTAGTCACCGGTATTTATGAGACTATTGTTACCATTTTTGATTTTCATATGAAGTCAATGGTTAGCGCTACGTATCCATTGGAGTTAGCACGAGCAGATTATTTGACAACCTATGCAGTGACAACCGGTATTGTTTCCTTTCTTTCGGTATTATTTGGTATTAATAATATTCAACGTCGTTTAGGGATGAAGGCATCATTGTTAGCAATGCCACTGCTTGTTGCCGCTGCAGTTGTTGTGCTAAAAATGTATCCAGCGCTTTCTGTTACATTTTGGATCATGGTCATTGCAAAAGCAATCAATTATGCATTGAACCAGCCGACGCTCAAGCAGCTCTATATTCCTACAACAAGAGATACGCAATATAAAGCGCAAGCGTGGATTGAAATGTTCGGTTCTCGTGGATCAAAAGCTACTGGTTCTACCATCAACATGTTAAGAGGTACGTTGAAAACGAAATATGGTGCAGCGGCAGGTATGACCATGTTTTTGACGATGAGTGCTGGCCTGTCGTTTGGCTTGATAGGGGCATGGTTCTTAGTTGTTATGTTTGTTGCTAAAACATACAATAAAGCTATTAAGGAAGAACGAGTTGTATGCTAGAAAAGTGTTGTGCATTATAATAAGCGTGAAAATTTCATAGTTATACAAAAAGAAGCCTTCTAATAATGATTGTTAGAAGGCTTCTTTTTATATAAATAGTGGGTCATTATAAAAATCGTACATAAATCAAAAGCAAAGGATGATCTTATGAGCTCAAAGCTCAAAGCTATATGCAAAACATTATTCGATGTTGAGCCGAATGAGCGCTTGAAGGTATTGCTCTTAACGATCGCATTTTTTTGTATTGTTGGTGCGTACACAATTACTAAAGAGCTCAAAGATTCAATCTTTGCCGCTGTTGTAGGAAGAGAATATATACCGCAAGCTAAATTTCTTGCTATGATTTTTCTTATTCCTGCTATTTTGTTTTATTCGAAGCTTGTAGATAAAATGAGGAGATATAAACTATTAAGCTTTTATAGTCTGGTTTATGCGTTGTTAAGTCTTGTTTTTGCGTTGATGCTAGGGCATCCGAGTATTGGTATCAGTAATACTGATACAAGTCCGCATAGGTTATTTGGTTGGATATTTTACTTTTTTGTTGAGGGATATTCACCATTTGTTGTGAGTGTATTTTGGGCATTTGCAAATTCAATCAATAATCCGGCTTCTGCTAAAAATAACTATGGGTTAATAGTTTCAGGTTCTAAACTGGGCGGTATAGTAAGTGCAGGATTGGCATGGGGTTTATTGAGTTTAAATTCTATATTTGGCTTAGGGATTTCAGATACGGCTAGTCATCAAATTTTATTAGTTTTCTCAGCGATGCTGTTATTTTTGGTGCCAATAATACTTATTACAATGATGAATAAAGTTTCTGGTAAACATTTACATGGCTATGAAGCGGCATATCAAGTAGAAAAACAACGTGGAAAGACTGGGAAAGCGGAAACAGGAATATTTTCAGGGTTGCGGATGTTTATAACCTATCCATATATTCTGGGAATATTTTGTATGGTCTTTTTTTATGAGCTTATTTATCAAGTATTAAGTTATCAGCGCGTAAGCGTTGCTCAGGCTAATTCAGCTACTATTTCTGATGTAAGTAGCTTTTTATTAAAACTTGCGCTTATTTCTCATGTTGTTGGACTTATAATATCACTATTTGGAACTCGCACATTACTTAAAAAGTTGGGAGAGCGGCGATGTTTAGTGCTTGTTCCATGTGTTATTGGCCTATTGTTGTTTTACTTTATGATAAGTTATACCCAATATTCAATTATTCTTGTTTTTATTGCATTGCGAGCAATAAATTATGGGTTTAGCTATCCAGTACGAGAAAGCCTGTACATCCCAACGGTGAAAGAAATAAAATTTAAATCTAAGTCTTGGATAGATGCATTTGGCACAAAATTTGCCAAAACAAGCGGTTCTTCCTTTAATTGGTTTGCTGAATTATTGGGGCCTGCCTTATTTTTCCCCGCTCATTCGATCTTTTTCGCGAGCACCATTATAATCTGGCTGGTTGCTGCAGCATTGCTGGGTAGGCGCTTTGAGCAAGCAATCGTAAAAAATGAGGTTATTGGCATAGACGATTTTAAGGAAGAATAAGCTTGTTCGTACGTAAGCAGGAATTCTCAGGTTTAATTGAATTTTTTCTGTTTTTTGGTAAACTTTGATTGTATTTTTGTTATGTATAAACCGTTTGCTTTCTCTAATTCAGGGTGGTTATTGATTGGGTAGTCCAATTCAATCCTAAGAAAGCAATGATTATAACCCTAAAAGGATATAAGATATGATAGATTTTAAGTCATTAATCAAGGCAGGTGTTCATTTTGGCCATCAAAAATCTCGATGGTTCCCAAAGATGGCTCCCTATATTTGGGGCTTTAAAAATGATGTACACTTAATTGATGTTTCAAAAACTGCCGGTCAGCTAGAAAAGGCTACACTATTTTTAGAGGGTATTGCTGCAGAGGGAAAATCTATTTTATGGATAGGCACTAAAAAGCCTGCTCAGAATACTATTTTAACAACAGCAATGCGTTTGAACATGCCATATGTTTACCATCGTTGGATTGGTGGAACATTAAGTAATTATTCTCAAGTAAAAAAGTCGGTAACAAGACTGTTGCATTATGAAGATATTATCGCTAAATCAGAAAAATATCCTCATTATACTAAAAAGGAATTAAATACTTTTCAAAAGATTGTTGATCGTCTTAAAAAAAATGTTGGCGGGATACGCAATTTAACATGGCCGGTAGGTGCGATTGTTATAGTTGATATACGCAAAGAGCAATCAGCCTTAAAGGAAGCGGCTGCGGTAGGCATTCCTGTAGTTGCGTTAGTAGATACTAATAGTGATCCAACATTGGTTGATTATGTCATTCCTGGTAACGATGATGCTCCACGAGCGATTAAGATTATCATTGATTATTTGAGTGAAGCAGTTCAAAGAGGGCAAGAAAAAGCTCAACAGAAGGTTGTTGAACAAAAAAAAGAGGCAGAAGCGCCAATTAAATCTAAAGATGATGATGATGAGCAAGAAGTAAAAAAGAAAACGGAAGCTAAAAAGGCGGCGATCGGTATAAAACAAAAAGCTGCAAAAAAAATAAGTGCAAAAGAAAAAGAGGAGACCGAAGAGCAGCGTGGTAAAAAGCCTGTAGCAGCAACAAAAGAGAACAAAAAAGAGTGACGCCAAAGAAAAAAAGTTAATGACTTTGACATTATTGGAGAGGTGTCTGAGTGGTTGAAAGAGCACGATTGGAAATCGTGTATGTCCTTAAAAAGGGCATCGAGGGTTCGAATCCCTCTCTCTCCGCCATATAGTAAAGAAGATACAAATTTGGGGAAGTAGATAAAAAATAGTTGCTTAATCTGTCAGGTCCGAAAGGAAGCAGCAGGAGTAACAATATTTTTGTATTTACTTCCCTTTTTTATATTTTTGGAGGTTAATTTGGGGGTTATGATGCGTATTGGTTAATTGTAATAATAATAATGTATAAGTGCATTTGAAGACACATGAATGACGTATATCATAACCTTGCACGAAAATGGCGATCTAAAAATTTTGATCAAATAGTTGATCAAGAGCTTCCAGTTAGGATGCTCAAAAATAGTTTATATTTAAATCATTATTTTCCTGTTTATCTTTTATCTGGTCAACGAGGATGCGGCAAAACAACAACAGCTCGTGTTTTTGCGGCTGCTGTTAATTGTGAAATGTTAGAAAAATTTCAACAAAATCCTCAACAGGTTACTGTTCCTTGTCTGACTTGTTCATCATGTTGTGCTATGGTATCCGCCAAACATCCTGACTTTATTGAGATTGATGCAGCATCTCATACGGGTGTTGATAATATTCGTCAGATTATTGATTCTTCATCATTATTGCCACTCATGGGGCGTAAAAAAATATATCTTATTGATGAAGCACATATGCTCAGTAAAGCAGCATTTAATGCGTTGTTAAAAATTTTGGAGGAGCCGCCTCCATCAGTATTGTTTATTTTAGCAACGACTGATCCACAAAGAATTATCGAAACGGTCAGATCTCGCTGTTTCCAACTATTTTTTAAATCGGTAGCTACAGCGCCGTTGTTAAAGCATTTGAAAACTATTTGCACGCAAGAGTCTATTGGGTGTGATGATGATACACTTGAATTAATTATTAATGAAGCAGATGGATCGGTAAGAGATGCACTTAATTTGCTTGAACAAGTTCGCTTTTCAACACCACATATCACTAAAGATGCCGTACTCAATATACTAGGTCATCTTGATGATGAGCGGTTGCTCTATCTTTTTGAACTGTTGTTATATAAAAAGCCAGCTGATTTATTAGTATTTTTACGAGATATTAATCTTGCATCATTTTCTGCCAATTTTATATGGAATCGACTTATTGAACTTATTCGTGCATCGTTGTGGATTAAATATGGTGTTCAACCGCAGTACTATGCTAAACATACTGAAACGCTCAAGTGCCTGATCAACAAATGTAGCGTCAAACAATTGAGTGACTTATTGCATCTATTTTATACTCATGAAGATATATGGCTAAAAACAGCAGCAAAACATCTATTTCTTGAGGTGCTGTTCTTGCAAATATGTCAGAAAAATGAAGGCAATAATAATACAGGTGCTGCTTCTTTGCCGCAACAACCTCCCGTTATTGAAGAAGAAGATGTTGAAGTAGACGAAGATATTGAAGAGGATGAAGATGAAGGTGATGAGGAAGAAGATGATGAAGTAGAGGATAATGGTGGTGTGTGGGAGGCCTTTTTAAAACAGGTAAACGAGTTGAATGATCCATTAATATATTCTATTTTCAAACAAGGAAATGTTATACATTTTGATACATCCTCTGCGCGGCTTGATGTGCTGTTTTCTAAAGAATTTATCTTTTTTAAAGAGGTGCTTGAAGATGCGGGGCAGCAATGGCTACCGCTATTGAAAAAAATATTTGGTGATAATGTTATATTTAATCCTGTATTTAAAGAGATACAAAATTCAAACAAGCAGGAACAAGAATCACAATCATCTGAATCACCTGTAGCAAAAAAGGGTATAATGAAGATGGCAAATTCTCAAAAAAAACCTGCGGTGCGCACTACCCCTACGGCTCGCATGTATAAATCGCAACGTCGGTTGCACGTGTCCAAGGAAGCGCTTGATGTTTCCGATAGTGTCAAATGGGAAAAAACGACGATGATATTGCGTTACTTTCCTGGCGTAGCAAGCGAAGTTCGCGAGAGTATTCATGAGTAAATTATCGACTGTTGTTATTGTAGGTAGAATAAATGTTGGCAAGTCTACCTTGTTTAACCGTCTATCAGTTGACGTTAAAAGTTTAGCGTTCGATCAGGCTGGCGTTACGCGCGATTTTCTCAAAGATGTTGTATGTTGGAAAGATCGTTGTTTTGAATTGATTGATACTGGCGGGGTAAGTTTACAAAAAATGGACGATATTATTGCTGAAGAAGTTCGTTTGCGTGCTTTACAATTAATCGAAGTTGCGGATCTTGTTTTATTTGTTTGTGATGGCAAGATTGGTTTGCTTCCTCAAGATCGTGATATTGCTACCATGTTGCATAAATTGGGCAAGAATGTTCTGCTCACGGTGAATAAAATTGATAGTATGCTAGCTCAAGAGCATTTCCATGAGTTTCAACAGTTGGGTTTTAAATCTACAGTCGGTATTTCAGCACAACATGGTCTAGGTATCGGTGATTTATTGGATCTACTGCTTAATCTGTTGCCAGTAAAAAAGGAAGTGGTTGAAGAAGAAAAACCTCGATATGGTGTTATTTTACTTGGTAAACCAAATGTCGGTAAATCATCGTTAATGAATCTGTTGCTCAAAGAAGAACGTACAATCGTTACCCCTATACCAGGTACAACGCGTGAGCCGATTACTGAGCGAATTGCTTTTTATAAAGAAGACATTCAAGTTACTGATACACCAGGTATTCGTAGAAAACGTGCAATAGAAGAACCATTAGAAAAGATGATGGTTAGAACAGCATTTCGTGCACTCGAGCGAGCTGACATTGTATTATTATTAATTGATGCAACCGAAGGGCAGATTTTAGATCAAGAGTTAAAACTTGCATTTTATGCTTTTGAACAACAGCACAAAGCGTTGATTCTGTTATTTAATAAGCAAGATCTTGTTGATGAACATATGCGAGAGCGCATGGAATTTAGCCTTGAAGAATATAAATATTTTATGAAAAAAATTGTTCGGCTTGATATTTCATGTAAAACAGAAAAAAATATAGGGAAAATAGTGCCGTTGGTAAACAAAGTATGGCAGCGGCATTCACAGGAGCTTTCAGAGGAAGAAATAACGATACTTTTTAAAGAAGCGTTAGGCAAAAAGCCACTGTTTCATAAAACTAGTCCTTTACATATTAAACGAGCTCGTCAGATTAAAATAGCACCAATTACTATTTTATTAATTGTAAATGAACCTAAATGGTTTGGGCCAAGTCAATTAGGTTTTTTTGAAAATATTTTGCGTCGTTCGTATGAACTTCAAGGAGTGCCTGTTAAGTTTATACCGCGTAAAAAAGGATAAAAGATAATTGATATTGCGCAACACTTTATTGTACACTGATTGAAAACCGGTGATCAAAAAAATAAGGAGTAGATAATGCATAAAAGAATAACGTTCAGAAATATGGAGCATTCAGATGTTATGGAGGATTATGCTAATAGTCAGCTAGAAAAAGTTATTGATTTTTTAAAAAGCGAACAGCGCTCACCTATTTATATTGATCTTATTTTAGAGCCATCAAAAATTCATGCACATCATTGGGTTGAATTGCGGGTAAAAACTCCTGAATATAGTGTTATATCGAATTATGAAGGTTCCAAGCTATATGATGTTCTTGATCGAGTCATTGATATTATGTACTCAGAGTTGCATGAGAAAAAGGCTAGGCGCAAAAAAGATGACAAAAAAACGGTTGGCCGCCATGAAGAATTTAAAAAACAGCGATAATTACCCTGATTCTACTCAGAGCAGCAAACTCCAGTTTTTAAACTGGGGATGAATGGCGAGTAGAACCCCCCTTCGCTGAAGCTTCGGGGGATTGGCTA
>SDBV01005826.1_pt1 | contig 17275 bp, 17 predicted proteins | sample 2277081 | NCBI WGS metagenome assembly SDBV01 (sample SAMN10402039, study PRJNA504765) | marine sediment metagenome | isolation source: marine sediment core GS10_PC15, 223 cmbsf | place: Arctic Ocean: Southern Knipovich Ridge | collected 2010 | reverse complement strand
ATCTCAGGTTTTAAGGAGTATATCCAATTAATATCATTACTCATTGTTTATCGCCATGAACAACTTTTTGAAACACTTCAGCATATCTGCTGCCTGCATAATCAATAGAAAATGTATTATGGTCTTTCTTTATTCTTTCGATAAGTGAATCGTAATTTTCCGAGATATTATTAATATCAGCAAGGATATCATTCGTTAATTCTACTCCATAATCGGACGCTGCTTCGGGAGTGCCCCCGCTTGGGTGGTAAATTGCGGGAAGACCGCAGGAAAGGGCCTCATACACAACATTGGGGCATGCTTCATTATGGGACGGAAAGAAAAAAATGTCATTTTTCTTATACTCTTCCGCTAAAAGCTTCTGGGGCATCGGAGGCTTAATATTAACATTTCCCTTATCTGCTCCGTCAGGCCAGTTGCCGACAAAATTTACGGTAATATTTTTCAAAAGAGAGAGACTGGCAATGTCAGTAAATCCTTTGCGGGGGTTTGTAGACCAGCTTGTAGTAAAAATGTTCAGTTTGTCTTTCCTGTTCCAGAATGCCTTGTCTTTCAGATTAAATATCCTCTGGTTTACGCCGTTATGAACAATGAAATGCGGTACAGGGATGGTTCCCTTTGACGATTTGAACTGGTCCAGGGACTCCTGACTCTGAAATATGATTGCGTCAGCATAATTAATTAGACTTAATTGAATGTTGTCCCCTTTTACATTTGACTTGTCACTGTAAAATCGTCTGAGCCCGTCGAGCCTCAGAACGATTTTAACTGATTTTTTTTTGCAACAATTCATAAGGAACTGAAATGTATTAGGATACCCGCATTTGTGGTAATTTCTAATATTCACTAATGATATATATTTTCCCGGAGCCTCATAGGCAGTATTTAAGAGCATCAGGTCAAAATTCTCGTTTCTGTTCTGCACAATATTAATATTATCTGAACCAGCCAGGTAAGATTTCAGTGCTGAGAGAAATGAATTAGAGCCTCCCCATGGTTTGTCCGTGGTCTCATAATTGATAAAGGCATGAATTTTATGCATTAACCACTCCCGTAAAAAAATCCAGATACATGCTGCCGATTCTGTCGAGTGAATAATGATTTTTTACAAAATGCAACCCTTCTCCCGACAATTTTGTATATTCATCCGGCCGGTCTATTAAACCGGAAATATAGTTGAACCACTCTTCCCGCGAATTAGCAATCAGAGCAGGAGACCCCTGATAGGAAGGGACAGGGCTCGCCACAACAGGCAGTCCGACAGACATCGGGTAACCAATTTTTGTGAAGGAATGTCCAAGGTCGTAACTGTTATCAAGTTTTCTCGGTGCAATTTTTATATCTCCCTGCCTCAGTATATCTGCAAGATTGTTATGGTCATATTTTATGAATGATGTTTTTACAGGAAGTTTCAGGCAAGGATCTTTTTCGCAAATAAATAATAATTCCAGACTGTATCTGTCCGCCAGGTCCTGCAGTACATTTTCAATTAACAACACCGAGTCAGCCTTTATGGCATATCCGCAATACAACAGTTTTACCGGATTGTGCAGCTTTCCGGGAGAGTATGAGCCTGCTGTGCTGATATGCTCGGGGACATAATGTACGTCATGATGATATTTTTGGGCAGTTTCCTTGAGGTTCTGAGAAGAGACAATAACAGTATCTGTCAATGTAAGGAAACTATGTAAAGCCTTAATTTGATCTTCCGTGACCTGTCGCGTCTCCCCTTTTTTCTCAAAGTAATTCACATTAAGATCGAGGACTATCCCGGTCCCCCGGGATTTTATTTTTTGGGCTGTCCTGTGATTGTTTTCATTGAACGTTTTCTGAAAGACAACAATGTCGTATTTTTTGAAGCTGCTGTATATTCCGGTTTTTATACCATTTTTTTTAAGATAATTAATGATATCAAAGCATCTGATTCTGGTTGAGGCCATTACGTTTCTATACGGCCATTTTTCTGAGATGACCCATCCTATTGAATACCCCGGATTGTTCAACGGACTCATATGATGCCTTTGAGAACGGATAATTTTATATCAAAAGGAGAATGAGTATTCAAGGTTATACGCTTCACATCAGCTCTGTCAAATTTGAAGTTTATTCCTCCATAGGTACTGAAAGAAGTAAGTCTTTTATTTTCCATAATAATACGACGGCTTGTTTCATTGAAATGTGAATGGCCCCCATGCGGGTAGGCAAAATATTCCAGTTTGCAGCCAAACAATTCCTCCAGCTTTAAATGACCACTGATGATTTCTTCTTTTTGTTCACTATCATCCAGCTTTGAAAGCATCGGATGATTAATAGTATGTGAGCCTATTTCAACAAATGGATCATTTGCTAATTTGGCAGCGGCCTTTTCGCCCAGAAAGGGAGACTCAATCTGATGCATGATTTTGCCTGAATAAAATATATCATTAATAATGGCTTCCATTTCCTTTGTTAAGTGGGTTTTTATCCAGGATAAAAACTCAGGTGCTTGCATTTCAACAGGGTTGACCCCTGTTTTACCGGTTTTCATTGTTATAGGCTGGAGTGCCTTTAGTAACCGGTCTTTTTTGTCTGTATTCAGACAGAATGCGATCTTGTTCCTGATGGGAACATCTCCGTTCAGAACAGAATTGATAAGAAATACTGTCGAAGGGATATCCTGTTCTTTGAGGAACGGTAAAGCCAAATCAGTATAAGAGTTAAAACCGTCATCAAAATGAATAGCGGCTGAAGTCCTGTCTAAAGAGCTATCTTTCAGTTTCCGTAACAACGAGCCGGTTGACTCAATTGCAAAGTTCTTTTTGATGAATTCAATTTGTTTCCTGAAAACAGGAAGCGGTGTTATATAACGGTGTCCATGTGTCCATGGATTTTCAGCTTGTTCAATTGTGTGAAATAAGAAGAATGCTGCAGCAGGCGGAAAAGAAGATATGGGCCTCGGCAGATTTGCTGCAAGCTTAACCCTTCTCTTAACATGCTTGCTCTTTTCGATAAAGGCATTAAAGGAAGACATAACTGAATGATTAATGAAGGTCTGAGGGTCTATTTCACAAGTTTCTGGAATTTGACAATATATGTAGATGCCATGAACGGGAATCTGCTGCTGCTCCAGTGTTTTTCCATGGTTTTGCCGAGTATGGATTCTATCCATGGAAGGCACCTGTTTAATGGGGCAGGCAATGCGTGAAAGTGGGCGTATTTTTCATCAAGATATTTAAATGGAAAGGAAGACAGCTGCTTGCGAAACTGATGCGGATCGTGTTCTTTGGAGATAGGATTATATGTCCTGGTTTTTTTACCCAGGATGAACCTTATCAGATTTTCGACTTTAATCTCAAATAATGACTGGTAGACAGAACGCCACCGGACATGGATGGAACGGATATTTCTTGTAGTAATAATTGCAATGCCGCCCGGACATAGTACTCTCTCAATTTCTTTTAACATGGGGATATCACTATCCATGTATTCAATAACCCCCATGGCAACATATAGATTAAAGAAATTGTCAGGATATGGGAGTTTTTCGCAGTCACTTAATTGAAGGTCGACCTTTATTTTTTTTTGGTCACATAACTGCTGTGCCAGTTCCTTCATCTGCGGAGAAACATCAATACCGTAAGTTTCATAGCCGAGCCCGGCCAATATCGGCAACAGCTGGCCTGCACCATGTCCCACATCAAGGGCACGCTGCGTTCCTGGTTTAACGGGAGGGATCATCTGAACCACATAATCAAACCTGTACTGCTTGTCGTAATATTTAAACAGTCCCTGTTGACTGTCAGGGCCATAGATATTATCCCGCCAGACATCGGCTGTCTCTGAAAAATGGTCCTTAATAATGTTTTTATCGGTCATATCGATGTTTGCTAATAAATGTTAGAAGATTAAATCAAGATATTTTTGTGCCACCAAATCAAAATGAAGGTCGTCACGAGAAGCGCAGTTTCCGCGAAACTCCTGCAAACTATTAAGGAGGCTGTCGAACTGATCCAATGGCAGGCCACAGTTGCGTACTATTTCAACAGTGCCTCCGGAACTATTATAGCACACCGGAACTCCTGAAAGAACAGCTTCAACCGCTGTATTTGGACAGGGATCATTTTCAGAGGGGAAATAAAGACATTTCATCATCTGATAATAATTTGCCACTTCTTTTTTTGAGGCCGGGCCGGTCATCTTAACATTCGGGTAACGTGAAAAATCAATTGATGACTTTGGGTGGTTTCCGACAAGCAGGAAAGATTCATCCGGATATTTGATGATTGTTTTTTCGAGCAGGTCCAGCCGCTTTTTGTCCCCAACCGAGTTTGTTACGTGTCCTACATAATGGCGTTCTTTCTGATAATCCCGAAAAACTGTTGGGTCAGCTCCGTTGATAATAATTTTCCAGTTCCGGGTTTTCAGGTTCGGTAATACGTTGTTCCTGACAAACTCGCTCTGAAAGACAGTAACATCCGCCAGCCGGTTAATGCGTACTATATTATTATGCCTCTTCCTTCTTCCGGCAGATTCTATTTCTTGAAAATGCTCATCAAGCCTGTGGACAATGAAGCATCCTTTTTTCTTCGCGAGCCATAATAAATAAGGATTGACTTTGTCAGCAATTACAATGGCAGCTGATGCGGAAAGTAAACTGGCTGTTGTCCGGATATTGCTCTTTTTAAGGTGCCTGTGCATATTCCACGAAAAAGTATTGGAACCTCCGCCTGATGCTCCATCACCCTGTTTAAGTGAAATATGGATTTTCCCATTCATATGGTGAATAACTATGGCTCTGGAATATATTAAGTCTTATGCAGAGCTGGAATTTTCCTGATGTACCCATTTTAAACAGCTTCTGCATAACCGGGGTTCAAGGTCAGATCCAGCGGCCGCTTCAGCCACTTTTTTTCTGAAGGAAGTATATTTGCTGCCGTGCCAGATCTCGGCAATGCTTTTATCAGCAGCGTTGCCCATTATTTCATCCCCTTCAATATCGTAGCAGCAGGGAATAACATCTCCATTCCAGTAAACAAAGATACCCCTGTATATATCTTTACATGGTTTGTAAAAGAGTTTTCTTCGGTATTTTTCGTTTTGTGGGACCAGTTCGGGTACACTTTCGGCAAATGTTTTCACGAAGAAGGGGACCCCGATTTTATCTGCCAGTTTTCTTGCATCCTCAATTTCATGCTCATTATTACGCAATGCTATGAACTGCCACATCAGTTCAATATCGCTCTTTTCTCCTTTAGCGATTCGGGCTATTTCCGCCATATTACTATAGACCTTTTCAAATTTACCGCCAACCCTGTTGAGCTGATATGTTTCTTCACTGGCTCCGTCGACCGAAAATCTGATAGAATCCAGACCTGCCTTTATAATTTCTTTTGAGAGGTCTGAATTCAACAGCATCCCGTTCGTAAAGACGTGGGATTTTAGGCCGTATTTTTTTGATAAATGAATAAAGTCAACAAACTGCCTGTGCAGAAGGGGTTCTCCCTGGAATGTTAACAATATTTCTGTCATACCAAAATCTTTTGCATCTTTCATTATTTTTTCTGCGAGTGAAATATTCATTTTCCCGAACTCGCGTGACAATTCGCTGTGGGCCACAGATTTTTTGTTGTTCTGTTTCCCGACAAGACAAAAGGGGCAATTTAAATTGCAGCGGTTTGTCAGCTCGATAACTATCCTCTCAGGTTTTATAGGGATACGCAAATAAGTCTTTAATTTATTCCTGGCTTTGTAAATATAATTATTTATTTTATTCTGCATGTCATATTTTATAAAAACTATCTTCTTGTACTGCTGTAAAAATTATCTATAACCCTGTGCACTTCTACTGCTGAAGCAAGGCTGCTTGTCAAATCGATAGTTTTTTTTGAAAAGAACTCTTCCATGTCTCCAAGGACATTACGGTAACTCCCCAGGCCGTGCAGCTGAAATAAAATCCTGCTCATCAATGATTTGCCCTGATATGATTTTCTCTGCATGAAAGGTTCTTTGTCACTGCTCCATTTGTACCCGAAATCATTAAAAAACAATTTGCCCCTTTCAAACACCAACCGCGTTTCAACCTGAAAAGGGAGCCTGGGATCGGTAGAGGCAAAAAAATGATGTATGCCTCCTGATTCAAATTCCATAACAAGATGGACAGTATCCTCAACCTCCGTGGAATGATAGGTGTTCCGCATTTCCCCGTTGATGGATTTTACTTTGCCCAGTAATAAACATAATAGATCCAGATCATGGATGGCGTGATAGATAAGGACCCCGCCTCCTGCCGAATCTACACTGCTGTGCCACCTGCTTTTAAAGTACGACCCTTTTTTAGGCATAAAGACCCTTGTTTCACCATGCAGAAAACCGCCTGAGTCCCCGTTTTCAAGGAAAGACCTCACCCGCTTTAAACTTTTATTGAACCGCTTTTGAAAACATACTAAAATCATAAGGTCTCTTCTTTTGGCTTCAGATACCAGGGTCTCAACATCTGCACTTCTAAATGCAGCCGGTTTTTCAAGTATTACGGATTTCCCGGCCTTCAGGGCAGCAAGAGCATAGGGATAATGTAAATCGTTGGACGTCGAGATATCTATAAGCGAAACGTTATGTCCCGACATCGCCTCATTAAGAGATTCTGCTGCAGTAATGTTATATTTTGGAGCCAGCAAAGATACCCTGTCTTTATTCCTTCCAAAAATAACAACCGGTTCAAATATTTTCGAACCGGAAAGAATGGATAAATGGGCTTCGGCTACCGGGCCTGAACCCAACACTGCTATTTTCTTTTTCATGGAGCTTCTATGTATAGAATGGTAAAAAGAATTTAAATAAACATGAATAATCATGTCTGACTGACAATCCTACATAATCGCATTTACTGCAGGCCTCAAAGGAGCTTCTATCATATTCCATGAGATGCTTACGCAAGGATTGAACCCGTTCCCCTGTAAATAATTCTCTCAGCGATGCATTGTGGATATTGCCGATATTATTTTCAAGATAAAAATCATTACTGCAGCTGGCCATCCTCCCGTCAGCCGTAAAAACAATCATCTCAAAAGGACGGTAGCAGAAAAATTGATTTGGTTCAGAGAGAGCTGACTTTGAAGGATTGGTTCCGGCACGGTTCAGCTTGTATTCCTGGTTGTCATAATTAGCGGGGGAATAAGAAAATTTACCCTGATACGTATCTTTGTATTCGTCATAAAGGGCCTTAAGCCTCGCTGAGCCATGAGAGGATACCTGATAATCATTAACATATAACCTGTCTAATCCGTTATCAAAGAGCTGTTTCAGTTTATTTTCATTCAGCACTGTACCATTTGTTTTGAGCTCTATTGTCGCATGAGGAAGTTTTTCTCTGGCATAGGCAACATAAGAGTAAATATTTTCATCCAGCAATGGCTCGTTATTGCAATAGGGAGAAACACGTTTTGAATAATTAATTTCTGAAAGACCATCAATAATCTTGTGATATGTTTCTTCGGTCATACTCTTGTCATCCCTGCGGTCAAACTTTGGATTGGCAGCACAATATGAGCAAAGGGAATTACAGCGCGTACGTGTCTCAATATGGACAGTCGTCAGCAAATCAAGGAAATCAGCATTCTGCAAGCGATCATAAAGTCCACGCTGTTTAATAAATGCCTTATAGTTTCTTTTGCAGACATAATCTTCAGAAAAAATACTTCGGATGATAGGTTTACAGAAGGATTTTACAACCTTTTTAGTTTTTTTCTTAAGTTTATCCATAGCTGGTTCCACACTTATTTTGAATATGCCGCGCCCCAGAGGCTCCTGCGGGCCACCGGCTGTTCTGCAAAGAACCTTTTTGCAAGCTCACCCTGTCCGGGTTTTAATGGATTGACTTCATCCAAACTCATTTCAAGGCACTGTATTTCAAATCCCGCATTCTCCAGAAAGCTTTTCAGCCTTTCCATGGAAAGGGGATTGGGGTGAACTGATTTTGCTATGACATCTTTATGGGTTTTCCCATGTCGCAGCAGATAGAATATATCAAGGAAATTTGCATACCTCTTAACCAGCATCTCAAACTTTTTCTCCGGTAAAAATCTGAAAGGCATTAAGGGTAGGCAGGTCAGGGCTCTCTTAAAAAAAATGTGATCGTACTGAGTAGGAAATGTATGGAAGACAAATACCCCGCCCTGTTTAAGGTTGTCTCTGATGCACGACATTGTGTTAACGATAACATCATCGTTTAAATGTTCCAGTAAATCAAAGCAGACAACAATGTCAACTTTTTCCCGCAGACTGAAAGAGCCTGCGTCCTCGCATACCCATTTCAGCTCACAGCCGAGCTCTTTTGCCAGTTCTTTGCCCTGCTCCAGTGCCTTGGGGTCAAAATCAAGCCCGATAGTATCATAACCGTCTGAAGCAAATTCAAAGGCAAACGTACCTATCGAACAACCCAGGTCCAGCAGTGACGCGGGAGGCGGTGCAGCATAATCTGCTACAAGTTTTTTGGCCAGGTTGATGTGATGCTTCCAGTGGTTATTATGTCTGTTCCGGAATTTTTCCAGCTGTGTATTTACGTATGTGGAAGTGTATAAATCCTGCATAATTGGAAAGAATGGTTGGTTAGAGAAGTAAGATACCCTTACATGGGGTTATGTGCTAAGCTTTATATCAACTTGATTAAAGCTGCCATCGAAAGATTGTCTCTGAATCATATCATGAAATATCCCCTTTGCTTCCAATAAACTGCTCCAACTGCCCTGCTCAACGATCTTTCCTTTTAGTAAAACTATAATGATATCAGCTTTCTTGATTGTGGAAAGACGATGAGCAATAATAATGCTTGTATGGTTTTCAGCCAGTTTTTCCAGTGCTTTTTGTATATACTGTTCTGACTTCGTATCTAAAGCACTGGTAGCTTCATCAAGAATCATTAACTCCGGGTTCTTCAAAAAAATCTGGGCTATATTTATTCTCTGCCTTTGACCGCCCGATAGTTTGACGCCTCTGTCTCCGACCAGTGTGTCATAACTCTGAGGAAGTTTTACTATGAAATCATGAGCGTACGCATTTTTTGCTGCTTCTATTATTTCCTCTTCTGACAAGTTGGGATTTCCCATTATAATATTTTCCTTAACAGTTTTGTTGAATATAATCGAATCCTGGTTGACAACACCAATGTTATCTCTTAAGAAAGTCAGATCATAATCCTTGATATTGACTCCGTCAATTAATATGTCGCCTTTATCTGCATCATATAGTCTTACAAACATATTTGCCAACGATGTTTTCCCGGCCCCGGATTCTCCAACAAGGGCCACGCTCTGTCCCTTATAAATATCCATTGAAATGTTTTCTAAAACCTCGTCTTTTCCATAACTGAGATTTACACCATTAAATGATATTTTCTCATTAATAAGCTTCTCCTTGATTATCTTTCCACTTGTTTCCCGGAGAATTTTGACCTCTTTAAGAAAACTTATTATCTTGTTCATTGCAGGAAGGCTGCTGTTTAAAAAACCATATTGCTGGTTAATTCCTGTAAGCGCCTGATTAAGCCTTTGTAAAATGTATAGAAAGGTAAGTAATAAAGAAACAGCGAGCAGAGAATGCTTGAAGCTAAAATATACAAGGATAAAAAATGCTATCAATCCTAATAAATTTGAAATTGTCGCTTGCCACTGCATTATTAGAGATGCTTTTCTATTAGAAAAATCAGCATTCCAGCAGGATTTATTAAATGAAGATTCTACCTGTTTATAATGATTCAAAAGTTTTATATGTTTAATGCCTTGTATGCTTTCATCTGTGGTAACCGTCAGGTTACGGGTTTTTTCAACAACAATCTTTGAAAGTCTTTTTATTGTTCTGGACATATAATAGTTTTCTGTAAGAAACAGTAGCGTAAAAACGCTAACTATTAATGTCAACTTGAAGGAGAGCATTACCATAAAAAAAATAAAAACAGCTGCCTGAAATGTGTGTATTATTAAACTCAAAATGCTCTTAAGCACTGAATAGCAGGCCCTCGACTCATTAATAACCATCTGTATCAATTCACCTTTTTTGTTGTTATCAAAAAAGGTCAAAGAATTTCTGCTCAGGGCGCTAAATGTAGTACTTCGAATATTATAAATAAACAATGTGGAAAATTTTGTTTGAAAGGTGATAACACCTATATTTATGAAACTGCTCAGAAGCATTGATCCGGATACGAAAAAGAATCCTATAAGCACTCTTTGATCTTCGGGCGCCTGCTTAAAGAATTCATATAAGCCGCCTATAAAAGAGCCTTGTTCTAAATCTCCACCCGAAAATTCGGTAATATCAACCAGACTTTGGAAAAAAGCTGCCATAAAGGTAAGGATTACACCCTCCCATATTGCCTGGAAAAATATTAATAGGACGCAGATCCAGAACTTTTTCTTTAAAGAACCGAGCAAGTTATAAATAAATAGTATTTTCTCCGCTTTATCTTTTATGCTTGATCGAGGCATGGTTTATTTTCCTGTAAACTGTACAACCATCATCCCGGACAACTTGAGTATTCCTTCGATTTTTGGATGAATGAAAAAGTGGCCCAATGTTGATCCAAAAGATGATAACAGCTTTAAATATAATTTTGTCTGAGGAGAATTGATTTGATTCCAGGGTACTCCTGCCCACTTCAGTAAGTTAATGCGAAAACTGTCTCTGCCGGTAGCAGGCCTTGAATAGATTTTATTTGAAAAATCAATGCCGATTATTTTCAATTTTGCCATCTCCGCATATTGTCGTATGCTGTGCGTAGTAAAAAAATGCAGATGTCGGGGTATATCATCTTTATATGCATATCTTGACCATAAACTGCGTCCGTTAGGGACCATTGTGACAAAAAGCCCGCCAGGTTTCAGAATACGGGCTACCTCCATGAAATACTTTTTGGGAGAGTCAAGGTGCTCAAATACACCCCATGCGGATATTCCATCAAAATAATTGTCAGGATAAGCAATTTCTTCTATATCCCCAAATCTGAATTTCAGGTTTTTGGGCAGTTCATCAAGCCGTTGATCAAATAAGTCCATCCCATAACACTCCCAACCAGTCTCCATCATGGTTTCACAAAAGGCCCCTTTAGCGCATCCGATATCAAGGAAACGTCCCAGAGGCAGATTGCTGAAATAAGACGCCTGTTTTGTGTATCGTTCCTTTTGTCTGGCTATCTCCCGGCCGCGAAGATTATGATAGTTGTCGGGATAACTTTTTTTTATATTCTCTGAAGAAGGTCTCGGATTCAGGTACCGGTGCCTGCAATGAACACACTGGACAACAGAATACTCCTGTTCGGTGGTCCAGTATCTAAGGTCAGGCATTCTATATAACAGATCAGCTTTGTTGCTGCCGCATAAATCACAATTCACATTTATTGTTTCAATAAAGGAATTGCGTATCATTCAAAATAAGCAGGAATTTTGGGATATAGCATGTTGTTTTTAAACCCGACAAACAAGTTTACGCCTCTTTTCCTTAATAAATAATCCTTTAAAGCGTAAAGATAATTATCAATAGTATTAAACATATTCCCCTTCGGCACCATATTTTCGTACACCTTATGCTTATTGGGATCCCAATACTGATCGTTGTAGGCACAATACTCCCGCATTTCATCCATATTGTCGAAAAAGTGTTCCGGTGTATCGGGATCAACACCAAGGAGAATAATGTTTTTATAACCGAGCTTCAAAGTCAGTTCCAGAACTATTGTAAGGGTGCCTCGATAAAAAACTGTTCTGTCGAAATCTTCATCAGTAAATGGTCTCAATTTTTCCAGGTTAATAGGTTTGGGAAGTTTATAAAAACAGCACCTGGGTTCTTCAGGGAAAAAAAACGGGGTTATTCTTGGATGTCCAAGACGATAATATGCTTTATCATTCAAGAAAAAAACTGTGTCTTTAAGTTTTTTTTTCCTGGGGGCAAGATGTCTAATTATAAATTCTTGAGCTACTTTATCACGTTCATATGACATCTGCTGAAATGTTGGAACAATTTCTTCTTTTAAGAAAGAATAGTTGATTCCGCAAGAATCGTGTTTCATGATTATATCGGAATGTTCTTTGCTTATTTGATTCAAAGATGGGCCGGCACCTAAAATAAAAACTGTGTCAGATGTCTTAAATCTTAAGACGCTATATAGATTATGCATTTCATATTTGATCTTTCTGTATTTTACATAATTTTTTATGGCAGCAGTGTATGGCAAATATTTGTTGTGGAAGTGCTCATGGGCAACATATTTGAAACACGACAGCTTATGTCTCGTTTTATTCAGGATATTCATTCTCATTTCCTGTCTTAACAATTTAAAGAAGATATAATTCCACTCATATCTATTTTCTGAATTCGATTCCCATCTTCTTCTGCTATGAAAATATGGCCTCTTTGATCATTTTCGATATCAGTTGGATATAAATATTCTCCCGGTTGATCCCCATGCCTTTCCAAAACAAGAAGCTGTTGCCCTTTTAGATTGAAAAGATGCAAGGCACTATTACTATAATTTGAAACAAGAATAAGTTCATTGCTGAGAAAGCTTAAAGCTAATGGATCAAATTCCCGGCCCGGGGATAGCCATGTTTCTAAATACTCCCCCTCTAAGGAAAAAAGATGAATAGTTCTGTTTTCGCTTCTATCGGCTACATAAACATATTTTTTACCATCTGTAATAATGCAGTGTGGTAATATTTTGCCTTTCGGTATATGGACGGTGTCAAACGCAGTCAGGAATTCACCATTGCTGCTGACTTTAATAATCGTTTTCAATCCATAATCCGCTATAAAGAGATTTTTATCGTGATCAGTGGCAAGAGACAAAGGGGAATGCATCCTTTGTTCCCCGGTTAAATGTTTATCCCAGCCCGGGACTTCTTTGCCATTTGAATCAAATTTGTGAATACGATTATTTTTATAAGTAGCTGCATAGAAATACCCCTCCCGGTCAACCGTGATACCATGAGGTGAATATATATTGTCAATCGTATAAATGTGCTTTAAATCTTTATCTAATACCGTCAATTTATTCTTTCGGTATTCGGCAACGTATATTCTTCCCTGGATATCAAGCGCAATATCATAGACAGAATTGTTCTTGCCATTGATCAAAGAATCAGAATTTAAAAATGTCATTTTCACAAATTCACTTCTCATATCTTTTTCAATATTTGCAAGCACAGGTTGAAAATTTAAAGAAATTGAAAATAGAAAAAACAATAAATATTTTAAAAGCCTAAACGCCCGTTCTTAAAACAATTAAAACTTGTCCGAACCTTTAGAAGGGACAGAAAGTGGTTCTTGTGTCTTTTGATCATTATCCCAAATATTATCTTTTTGCCAATTTCCGTTTTTGTCTTTACGCCAAACACGCGGATCCCTGAAGGTATCAGCTACGCTATCAAATTCTTCTTCTGTCATACCCACATAACTGAGCCATCTTTTAAGGTCAGATGATTTAATGTGGTCTCTTTCTCTTACAACTGCAATTGCCTCCTCGCGAGTCATATTGTCGGAGCGAATATCCTTACAGGAATGGTCCGTAGCACGTCCATATCCAAATTTAATATATTTCAAATAGTCATGGATTCCATTTTCATGCATGTCGTCTAAATTGGAAATTTTACGATATGTGCGTTCAAAGGACCGTTGTGCCGGTTGCCATCCATAATGTTCGATCATCAGCTTAACGTGTTTATTAGCATCCCAATTGACATAATTGCCTAAATAAATTCCGCGCACACCAATAGCATCAATCTCTTCATCAGATGGATACTCTGCCCATAGCAAGTCTTTATATCTTATTCCTTCTTTTAATTCCGGACGACCAAGTTTCTCAAGCCCTTCATCGGTAAAATCATGCCAATCATAACCGCGCAGGGCATGCTCAAGTCTGAATTTTGCAGTAAATTCTACAAAATCGTTTAGAGAATACATGCCCCCTAAATCTACAAAACCATGCTCTCCCCACATAATTAGTGGAACTTTATATTTCACAGCCATTTGAATAGGTACTGTAAAAATACCGCAATGCGCATGCCAATTCATATCGCCCTGCAATTTAAAACCAATACGATTCATTTTTATCAGCAGATCAACGCTCGGACGCACAATAATATGGTCACAATCAAAAACTTCACGCATTCTATTAAGGTTGTATTCCCCTTCTGGAAAGTAGTTGTTACCATGATATGTAACTAATAAAGGCTTTAGACCTAACTCGTTAACAGCAACATGCGTCTGGTAGTAACTGTCTTTTCCGCCGCTGACAGGGATCACAATATCATAATTTGTATCAGAATGATATTCCTCTACAAGATCTTTTAACATTTGCCAACGTGCATCCCAATCAATTTCCTTTTTCTGTTGCGCAACACGACATCCCGAACACACACCATTTTCATCAAACGTCAGCGGTGTAGCGGCCATGCTGGAATAAACACATTTTGAACAATATTGAATAGCCATAATATCTCCTTTGTTTACAACCGAACCTCAACCCCTGCTTTTGCTAAGGCACGCTTCCCATGACGATCTGATAATTCTTTGAAATGCCAAATATTCGCAGCGGCAACAGCAGACGCTCCTGCTTTGATACCTTGAGAATATTGATCATAATTGCCTACGCCGCTACAGGCAATAACCGGTATCTTGACCGCTGAAGCAACGCATTCAATTAAATCCAAATCATATCCTTGTCCTGTACCATCCCGATTGATGCTCTGTAATAATATTTCTCCTGCTCCGCGTTTTTCAACCTCTTTTGCCCATTCTTCCGGTTTTAAACCCGTGCCTACCTGTCCCCACTGCATAAAAACCTCCGTGTTTGTCTTCGAATGGCGTACAACATCAATACTTACAACTATGGCCTGACTACCAAAAGAATGTGCTCCTAACGTAATAATCTCCTGGTTTTCTATTGCAACCGTGTTAATTACAATTTTATCTGCCCCGTGATTAAAACACTTTAGCATATCATCAACACTGCGGATACGCCCACCCCAGGTTAAAGGCATGAAACACGTTTTACTCACAGCATCCAGAATATGCAAAGGCCCTTCTAATCCCTTTACCTTATGGTCGCTCCGGCGTGAATCATAAGAATTATCATCTCTGGTAATATCTAAATAAATTAATTCATCTACATTCCACTCATTAAATCTCTGAACTTCATGAATTGGATTCCCAATGATTTGATGAATTTTAAAAACCTCACTGCGTACGAGCAATCCATTCTGTAAAAGTAATACCGGAATAAGACGTTTTTTTAACATATTGATATTCTTTTGATATTAAGAAAATTATTTAAAACAGTTAATCCAGCTTTGTGACTTTTTTCCGGATGAAATTGTGCAGCATAAATGTTATCTGCCTCTATGCTAGCAACAAAGTCTTCTCCGTAGAAGCACCTTCCGCTGATAATTGTCGGGTCTTCAGGTCGAAACACATAACTATGAACAAAATAAAATACCTGAGTGTCTCCTAATCCGGTAAAAAGGCCTTTTGTATTGCTGAATTGCACATCATTCCAACCAATATGCGGCACGGGTAATCCAGAATCAGTAAATTTCTCAACAGTACCGGGTATCCACCCGAATCCTTCATGTCTTCCGTGTTCGGTCCCCATTGTTGCTAACAATTGCATTCCCAGACATACACCCAGAAATGGTTTTTTCTTAACCAATATTTCATCTTCCAGAACTCCAATCCAGCCTCGATCTCTTAAATTTTTCATGCCTTTACTAAAGGAACCAACTCCTGGCAAAACAATATAATCAGCGTTATGCAGATCCTGAGGAGAATCACTAATGATCACCTTTGCCCCGATTGCAATAAACGCATTGGCAACGGACCGTAAATTTCCCATCCCATAATCTATAATGGTTACTTTATCTGACATGTTTTCCTTTTCATCCGTTAATTGTCTTGTATATTTTCTCGGCTGCGTCCCAATCCTCTTCCGTATCAATATCCTGGACCATAAACCTCGGGATAACTACGGGAATGGCATCAGATGAATATATTTCTCTGGATTTTAAAAATTTTCCGGCATCAAGCCAGTAAAACTGTCCAGCATCATGATAAGCTTCCGGCAGGTCGTTTGAACGAGTAAGTTTGTGCTCGGGCCAGAACATTTCCAGACGTTTTTTTTCAGTTATCTTTAAAGCCCTGAAGATGGGAAAGGGATAAGTTGTTACTGTAAAAGCTGATGTGGCCTTTCTCTCTCTTATAATATGAAGCCCTTTATTCAGGTCTTCCATACGAACAAAAGGAGCAGTGGCCAGGATACAGCATGCATATTCATATGATTCATTTTCCAGTTGAAGCTGTGTTAGTGCATGATGAACAACATCTCCAACAGGGGTGAAATCATCAGAGATTTCATCTGGTCTTATGAAGGGAACTTCGGCCCCGCATTGAACTGCAACATCCGCAATTTTATTCGAATCGGTTGAAACGATCACACGGTTGAAAAGACCACTTTCAACAGCAGCGGTAATTGAATACTGAATGATCGGCTTTCCGAAAAAAGGGCGAATATTCTTTTCCGGGATACGTTTGCTGCCGCCGCGGGCCGGTATGATTGCAATGTTCATATTTATTTGATGTCAGGAATGCCGGATGATTTCAGCATGTCCAGGTTGAACGGTGTTCCTTTTTGCACGTCTCTTGTAAATTTCTGCCCTATAATTTCTTTGAAATGTCTGGTGTGCAGACCGTTTCCGGGACGGATGGACCTGACGTTGTCGGCTGTTACCGATTCGCCGGCCTTTGCATTACTAACAACAAAAAGAGAACGGCGGAATATTCGGTTCTTTAATTCACTTTCTGTTGGTTTATACGTTATCTTGCCCAGCGCTTTTTCTGTCAGCCTAACAGCGTTAACCATGTCCTTGAATTCATGTGGTTCCAGGGAAAAGCCGGCATCCGGTCCATCGTCTGCCCGTGAAAGAGTAAGATGTTTCTCAATAACACATGCCCCTAGGGCAACGGCTGCTACAGAAACTTCACGAGATAGAGTATGGTCGGACAAACCAGCGGGCAAGCCGAATTTTTCCATCATATCCGGTATTGTATTTAAATTCATATCTTCCGCCCTGGCGGGATAATCGCTGGCACACTTCAGTAGTATAATCTGTTGATTATCGTTTTTTCGAATAGCCAGGACAGCTTCTTCTATTTCGTCTAGAGTTCCCATGCCGGTAGACATAATAATTGGTTTGCCTTGTCTGGCTATATATTCAATGAGTGAAATATCAACTAATTCAAATGATGCAACTTTATAAGC